>JAABUJ010000631.1_pt1 | contig 65444 bp, 51 predicted proteins | sample 5559131 | NCBI WGS metagenome assembly JAABUJ01 (sample SAMN10711875, study PRJNA513366) | rock metagenome | isolation source: Antarctica rocks | place: Antarctica: Victoria Land, Mt New Zealand nord | collected 2016-01-07 | reverse complement strand
GACGCAGGGGAGCTGTGGTAAGCCCCCATGCTACCATCAAGGTGGCCCTTTTTTGTGGATTATAGCGGCCCACTACGAATACCTTAAAAGGGCAGAAGTCGAGCTCAGTGGTCGATGTAGTTCTTCGAGAGTCCCAGTTCCTCGGGCGCGTGGAGGCGGAGCATCTTGAGGTGGACGTCGGCCGGGACCAGTCTGGGAGTCAGGAGCGAGAGGCCGACCATCACCCCCAGCGAGAGCGGGACGCCCCAGATCGCCGGCTGCTCCAGGAGCGAGCGGGTCAGCGGCGAGACTTCCAGGTGGATCACCTTCTTGTCGATCAGCATCGTCGAGACGATCGCCGCCAGCGAGAGCAGGCCGCCCGCGAGCATCCCGCCCCCGGCCCCGACCTTGGTCAGCCCCGGCCACCACGAGCCGAGCAGCAAGAGCGGGAAGTACGAGCACGCCGCGATCGCGAACGCCCAGCCCACCATCAGGGCGATGTCGAACGACTCCACCAGGAACCCCAGCGCCATCGAGACCACGCCGATCAGGACGGCCGCCACCTTGAACGCCACTAGCCTCGACTCCGGCGACGAATCCGGCCTTATCATCCGACCGTAGATGTCGTGAGCCAGTGCCCCCGACATGCTCACCAAAAGGCCCGAGAACGTCGACATGAACGCCGCGAACGCCCCGGCGCTGGTGATCCCGCTGAGAACCTGGCCCCAGAGCGGATTCCCCAGGATCGTCGGCAGGCGGATCACCACCGCGTCGGTCGCGTTGGCGGCGTAGAGCTGGGGCATGAAGTTCCGCCCCATCGCCCCCCAGACCGGCGGGAAGACGTAAAAACTCCCCAGCATCACCATCACCCAGAGGGTCGTCCGCTTGGCGGCCCGTCCGTCGGGGTTGGTGTAAAACCGGACCAGAATGTGGGGCAGGCCGGCCGTCCCGCAGATCAGGGCGATGATGAGTGAATAGGTATACAGCAGCGGGTAGCCGTGCTTCGATGTCAAGGGCCCGAACGGGTTGAGCCAGGCCCGGTTCGTCGGCGTGTTGGGGATCTCGCCGGAGAGGACAACCTCGGCCGGGTCCTGGAACTCGATCTTGATGACCATCCCGACGGGCAGTCCGCCCTCGATGACGGCCACGCCCTTGCTGGTGACCGGCATCGGGAGGATCACCAGCGAGTCCCCCGGTTCGAGGTGGATCGGGCCGCCCCCGGCTGGGATCGCCAGCCGCTCGCGGTTGACCAGGTTCGCGTAGATGCCCGGCGGGAAGCGACGCCCCGGGACGTCCGGCGGGTCCTTCGCCGGGTACAGGTCGACGTTGTCGCCGGCGGCGTTGATCGCGTCCTCGCCGGGCTTCGGCTTCCGGGCCGTCGAGATCCGGGCGATCGTCGCCCCCCGCGGGAACCGGACGGCGGTCTCGGTCCGGTGGGAGAACGTGAGGACATTGGCGGGATAGTCCCGGGCCCCCTTGGTCTTCACCACCGTGTCGCGGGCGGCCTGGGGCGTGGCGTCCGGCATCTCGTCGCGCGATTTCGCCAGGTTCTCGCCATATCCCCCGTAAACCGACCCCAGCACGAAGATCGGGACCGAGATGGCGAACAGCTTGGCCCAGTACTGGAATGCCTGGACGAAGGTGATCCCCTTCATCCCGCCGAAGGCGACGTTGAAGGTGATCACCACGCCGACGATCACGATTCCCGCCCAGTAGGGCCAGTTCAGGATCGACCCCATCACCACGCCGGCCCCCTTCATCTGGGGCATCGTGTAGAAGAAGCCGATGAACAGGACGAACGTCACGGCCACCTTGCGGAAGCCCGGGCTGTCGAAGCGACCCTCGGCGAAGTCGGGGATCGTATACGCCCCGAACCTTCGGAGCGGCCCGGCGATGAACAGGAGGAGGAACAGGTAGCCCGTCGCGTAGCAGACCGGATACCAGAGGGCGTCGTACCCGTTCTTCATCAAGAGGCCGGCGATCCCCATGAACGAGGCGGCCGAGAGGTACTCGCCCGAGATCGCCGAGGCGTTCCAGAAGACGCTCACCGACCGGCCGGCGACGAAGAAGTCCGACGCCGTCCGGGCCTTTCGGGTCGCGAAGATCCCCAGGAGGATCGTGGCGGCGGTCATCAGCGCGACGAACAGGACGGGGATCCAGGAGACCGTGGACATCAGAGCCCCTCCTCGTCGGAGAGGGCCTGGCGCCAGTCGACGCACTCGGCCTCGATCCGGTTCGACGCGGCGACGAAGTAGAACGACAGGACCACCGTGATCGGGTAGATCAGGACGCCCAGGAACAACCAGCTCGCCGTGAACCCCAGGACCGGTGCGTTGGCCAGCTCGGGATACAGGTGGTTGACCAGCGGGACGCCCAGAACGAGCCCGACGAAGACGGCGGCCACCCGGAGGCTCAGGGCTCCCTGGCGGCGCATCAGGACGCGGGCCAACCGGGCCTGCTCCTCCGTCGAGAGGGCATGGAGGTCCTTGTCGCTCATCTTGGGAAATGTCCCCGGTCCCTCGGATCGTGATCCACGGCCGCCCTACTGTAGAGGAGCCGGGGGCAATTGCAAGCGACGCGAAATGGTCGGCGACGGCTTTCGGGGCGGAGCCCCCGGGGCGTATCCTGGGGCCCGGCGACCGACCCTCGAATCGATCCACGGGACCAGTCATGCCCCTCGACCCCCAGGCCCGGGCCTACCTCGACAAGCTGGCGTCGCTCCGGATCCCCGAGTTCCACACCATGCCGCCGCCCGAGGCCCGAACCATGTTCCGGGCGATGCGAGCCCTGGCCGGGCCGCCCGACCCGATCGCCGGGTCCGAGGACCGCGTCCTCCCCCCGTCGATCCTGGTCCGGGTCTACACCCCGGCCGAGGGGGGGCCGGGCTTGAGGCCGGCGCTGGTCTTCTTCCACGGCGGGGGCTGGGTCCTGGGCGACATCGAGACGGTCGACAACCTCTGCCGGAGGCTGGCCAACGCCTCGGGCTGCGTGGTGGTCTCGGTCGACTACCGGCTCGCCCCCGAGGCCAAGTTTCCCGCGCCGCTGGAAGATTGCTTCGAGGCCGTCTGGCAGGTCGCCGACGAGGCTCCGTCGTTCGGGATCGACCGCTCTCGGATCGCCGTCGGCGGCGACAGCGCCGGCGCGAACCTGGCGGCGGCCGTCGCCCTGAAATTCCGGGATCGGGGGGACCTTCCGCTCGCCTTCCAGCTCCTGATCTACCCGATCGTCGACTTCTCGTTCGACACGCCCTCCTATCGCGAGAACGCCGAGGGCTTCGGCCTGACCCGCGCGATGATGGTCTGGTACTGGGACCAGTACCTCGCCTCGCCCGAGGACGGCCGGTCGCCGCTGGCCTCGCCGCTCCGGGCTCCGGACCTCTCGGGCCTCCCGCCATCGCTGGTGATCACGGCCGGGTACGACGTCCTCCGCGACGAGGGGGAAGCCTACGTCGCCCGCTTGAAGGAGGCGGGCGTCCCGGTCGAGCACCGGCGGTATGACGGGATGATCCACGGGTTCCTCCAGATGGCCGACGCCTTCGCCCAGGGTCGCGCCGCCATCCTCGAAACCGGCCGGGCCCTCCGCGAAGCGATGGTCCGGTGAGGTTCGCCCCGGGCCGTCACCGGCCGGGGTCCTCGGAGCCGAGCCGCTCCGGGGAGTCGCGGGCGTCACGCCAGAGCAGGACGAAGCTGACGCCGGCCGCGATCACCAGGAGCCACTCGCCCGGCTTGTCCCACCAGGCGAGCACGCCCCCCGCCGAGAACGCCTGGGCCACCGCCAGGATCACCAGCGAGAGCCGGCGGTGGAACCGGCCGACGTCGGTCTCGTGGAAAGCGGCCAGCGAGCGGTAGACGCGGCGGCCCTCGTCGTGCGGGGTGCAGAACGCCTTGAGCGGGCACTCGTTGCACGTCGAGGCCGGGGCCTTGTAGATGGCCAGCTTGTCCCGGTCGTCGAAGCTTTGCAGGGTGAGCAGCTCCCCCTGCGGGCACTCGTAGCGGTCGAGTTCAACGTCGTAGGCGAAGCCGTCATGGGCGAACCGCAGGGCGCGATGGAAGTTGGCCCTGGCGAGGATCTCCAGGGACCAGCCTCCGACCCAGAGCACGACCAGGTACGCCAGGAGGAGGGCGAGCCCCGGGTCGATCCCGGGGCCCCACCCGTTCAGTCTCGGCAGCATCGAAGATCCCTCCCCCGATGGATCGCCGGGCTCAAGCCTGTGCGTCGGGCGTGTGCTCGGTGTAGAGAGTCACTTCGAGGTGCGTCCCCGACTGGTCCGCCGGTGCCGGGGTCTTCCGGGTCCGGAGGGCCACCTTGAGCGTCAGCCAGACCAGCGGGGCCGAGCCGGCCATGAACACCAGGTCGCCCGGCATCCGGGCCCAGGAGAGCCACGGGTAGTTCTGGAACCACTCGGTCCGGGCATGCCAGTAGCCGTTGGTCACCACGTCGCCGAGCTGCAAGACCCCCAGCGGAAAGAGGTGCCCGAGGATCATCATCATCAGGCCGATATTCGTGGCCCAGAACGAGAACCGGACCAGCCCCTCGTTCCAGTCCTCCGGGCGGGCCAGGTAGCGCGTGCAGAAGACCAGCAGCGCCAGGGCCAGCATGCCGTACACGCCCATGAAGGCCGCGTGGGCGTGATTCGAGGTCAGCAGCGTGCCGATCTCGTAATAGCTGACCACCGGCAGGTTGACCAGGAACCCGAACACCCCGGCCCCGAGGAAGTTCCAGAACCCGACCGAGGCCAGGAACAGCACCGCCCAGCGATGCGGGAACGCCGCCGAGTCGCCGGCCTGCTGGCGGTTGCCGAGCTGGAGGAACGACCACGCCTCGACCGTCAGGAGCGTCAGCGGGATCACCTCGGCCGCCGAGAAGAACGCCCCCAGCGCCATCTCGACGGCCGGGCCGCCGCTGAAGTAGCAGTGGTGGAGCGTCCCGACCACGCCTCCGATCGAGTAGAGCATCACGTCGAAATAGATCAACCGGGTGGCGTACCGCTCCGAGACGATCCCCATCAGCACGAAGATCAGCGCCACCAGCATCGTCGTGAACAGTTCGAGGAAGTCCTCGACCCAGAGGTGGACCACCCAGAACCGCCAGAAGTCGCCGATCGCGAAAGTGGATCGCGTGTGGGTCAGCAAACCGACCGCGTAGAACGCCGGGATCGTCAGCGCGCTGTAGAGGAACAGCCAGGGCAGGTTGCCCCGGCTCTCGACGTCCAGGCGGGGCCGCAAACCCCGGTAGATGATCGCCACCCAAAGCACCATTCCGGCGATCAGCAGATACATCCAGAACCGGCCCAGTTCCAGGTACTCCCAGCCTTGCGCGCCCAGGAACGACCGCTGCCCGCGCGGCAGGAGATCATGGTAGCTGAGATATTCGCCGCCGAGGCTGCCAAAGACGACCACCGCCAGCGCGCCCAGCAGCACGGCGGACAGCAGACCCTGGCCGCGCGGCTCTCGGCCGGCGATCAGCGGGGCCAGGAAGATCCCGGCGGCCAGGTAGGCCGTGGCCACGAAGAAGATCGCCAGCTGAAGGTGCCAGGTCCGGGTCAGGTTGTAGGGGAGCCACCTCGGCAGGTCGATCCCGAAGAAGCCGCCGGCCTCGACCATGTAATGCACGGTCGCCCCGCCCACCAGGTTCTGGAACAAAAAGAGCACCGCGACGACCAGGAAGAACCAGGCGGTCACGCGCTGGGCGGGCGTCAGGGCGACCTCGGTCGGGGGCACGAATCGGACCCGCCGCTCCTCGGTCTCGTGCCAGCCGACGAGCCCCGAAAAGCGGCCGTAGACGCCCAGGACCAGCCCGATCCCGCCCAGGAGCGTGACCAGCGAGAGGGTGCTCCACATGATCGCGTCGCCGGTCAGCGTGTTGCCCACCAGCTCCTCGGGCGGCCAGTTGTTGGTGTAGGAGTAGGTCTTGCCGGGACGGCGGGCCACGCCCGTCCAGGCCGTCCAGGCGATGAAGGCGGTGATCGCTCGGCGGTCGGCCGGATCGGCGATCATCCCCGGCTTGAGCCCGGCGCCGCTCACCTTCCGGTCGTAGACCAGCTCGCCGAAGTATCGGTGGATCTCCTCGAAGGCCGAGACCTGCCCGGCTGTCCAGGTCAGCGTCCCCGTCCCCGGGTCGTAGCGGTTGGCCTGGAGTTCGCGCCGGGTCCTCGCCTTGGCCGTGTCGTTGCCCCCGTACTCTTTGTTCATATGCACGGCCATGCGGTGCAGGTAATCGGCGGTGAAGTCGGGCCCAAGGTAAGGGGGCGTCCAAATACAAAGCCGCACTCTCCGCAGGACAAGGCTGAAAACGTGGGTTTATTACCAGCCAACGGTGCGGTTTTGATTTTGGACGCCCCCTAAGCCCCGTGGCCGTACACGGTGCCGAACTGCATCAGGCCGAAGGTGAGGAACAGTTCCTGACCGTCGAGGATCTGACGACTCGTGAACAATTCCTTGCCCGCCTCGTCCACGATCCGCTCGGGGATCGGGGCCGAATCCTGGTAAATCCGCAGCGCCGAGAACGACAGGAAGGAGAACCCGACGATGAACGTGAGGATCGATCCCTGCAACCAGAGCGGGGAGACCGTCATGGGGCGGCGACCTGTCATGTGCGCTGATCCTGTTCGAGGGGAGGGAGCCGGCCGGGCGACTCCCGCCGCCGATGCCCGACGCTCCCGATCCAATTCCGAGTCCGAAGGCGATCCCCTTCCCGCGTCCCGACCCTCCCGGGTCGCGGAGTCCGCTCCGCCCTCTTCAGATCGCGGTGGCCGGGGCGGCCCCGAAGGCGTCGCTGGAGATGTCCCTCATCCCCGCCCCTCGCAGGAACACCTTCTTGCGCAGGGCGTGGACCATCTCGGGATTTCCGCAGAGGAAGACGCGCCTCCCCGCGAAGGACGGTACGCGATCGAGCAGGACGGCGTCCAGGGGACCGACCGCGACGCCACCCGGTTCGTCGTCGCCCCCCTCGACGGCAGAGGGGACATACCGGAACCACGGGACGCGCCGCTCCAGGTCGCGAAGCGACTCGACCAGGTAGAGGCCGGAGGGATCCCTGGCCCCGTGGAAGAGGGTCACGGACGCCTCGTGGCGGTGCTCGATCGCGTCCCGGACGATCCCGAGGAGCGGAGCCAGCCCGGTCCCTGTCCCCGCCAGGATGATCTCTTGCCCTTCCCGTCCCGGAACGTAGAAGCAATCGCCCGACGGCCCCTGGATCGCGGCCCGGTCCCCCGGCCTCGCGGCCCCGGCGAACCACCGGCTCATCAGGCCGCCGGCCAGGACCCGGACGTGCAGCTCGATCGGACGATCCCGGCCGGGCAGGCTGGCGATCGAGTAACTCCGAGAAAGTCCGTCGTCGCGGATCAGCGTGAGGAACTGCCCGGCCCGGTACTCGAACTCCGCCTCGGGTTCGAGGAGCACCCGGAGGACCGTCTCGCTGAGCCGCTCGATCGAGGCGATCGTGACCCGAGTCCGCCGGAGCGCCTCGCCGCCGAGGTCGACGTCCAGGTCCTCCGAGGGCCGGGCTAGGCATCCCAGGAAATACCCCTGGGCCTTCCGGGCAGCGTTCAGCCCGACCTGCGCCGACTCCGGCGGGCGGCCCCGGACCGCCCGGATCAGGCACGACTGGCAGGCCCCGGCCCGGCACGAGTGGGGCACCTCATGGCCGTCCCGGAGCAATCCCTCCAGGACCGTCTCTCCCGGCCGGAGCCCCGTGGATTGGCCGTCGAATCGAATGATCGACATGGTTTCCTCCTGGATCAATGGGCCTGCGGGGCACGGTCGAGAACCTCGTCGCGGACCGAGTTGGCCAGCCCGGCGACCTCGGCAATCTGCTTCTCGCCGACGCCCAGCTCGCGGAGCGTGTCGCCGAGGTGCCCGATCACGACGTCGACGTGGGTGTCGTCCAGCCCCCGGGCGACCAGGTGCCTGTGGCCTTCCCTCATGGCCCTGCCCGTATAAGCGTTCGGGCCCCCGAAGACCATCGTCAGGAAGCCCTGCTGCTTGGCGATCTGCCGGTCCATGTCCGTGTCGTCGAAGAAGTGAGCGATCCGGTCGTCCATCAGCACCTTGCGATAAAACACCTCGACCGCCGCCTCCACCGCCGGAGCCCCGCCGATCTCCTCGTAAAGTGTCGCCATCCGTCGTTCTCCCGAAAGAAGGCCGATAAACAGGTATTATAGATACTCATTTTCACGATCGGCTTGGCATTGTCAAGACCTCGGCGATAATTCCACCGGAGTCGTCCCCTCGCGGAGGTCCCGCCTTGTATCTGACCCAGTTCTCGGATTACGCCTTGCGGGTGGTTATCTATCTGGCCGCGTGCCCGGACGGCCCGGCGTCGGTCGACCGGATCAGCCGGAGCTATGGGATTTCGCGCAACCATCTGGCCAAGGTCGTCCAGAGGATGACCGACCTGGGGATCGTCGCCTCGACGAGGGGCCGGGGGGGCGGCTTGAGGCTGGCCAAGCCGCCCGAGCAGATCAACGTCGGCTGGCTGGTCCGTCAGACCGAGCCCCACTTCCAGATCGTCGAGTGCTTCGATCCCGCCACGAACACCTGCCCGATCGCCCGGGCCTGCGGCCTGAAGGGGGCGCTCCACCGCGCCCAGGCGGCATTCCTGGGCGTCCTGGACGAGTACCACCTCGACCAGTTCCTGACCCGGCGGCCCGAGTTGGTCGCCCTGCTGGGTGAGATTCCGATTCAATCGACCGGCGGGAGCCAGTAGAATAGACCACTCCGATCCGCCAGGCCCGACCCCACAGGAAGCCGTCCATGGATACGGTCGATTACGTCTACCGGTTTGACCCCAAGAACCCGAGCCTGAAGACGCCGCCCCATGATGCGGAGGGGGCTCGGAGGACGCTGGAGGACGGCAACCGGCTCTTCTCGCGCTGGATGAACAGTTGCCGGACCAACGACGTCTCGACCGGGTCGGCGCGGTATGTCGTGCAGTGCAACGGGCTGGAGGTGGGGATGGTCCGCAGGCAGGACATGATGCCCAAGCAGGCCCCCTTCGCCGTGGTGGTGGGATGCTCCGACGCCCGGGTCCCGACGGAGATGCTCTTCGGCCAGGGGTTCAACGACCTCTTCGTGATCCGGGTGGCCGGCAACGTCATGGGCGACGTCTGCATGGGCTCGATCGACTTCGCTCTGACGGCCCTGAGCGACAGCGTCAAGGTGGTGGTCATGCTGGGCCACTCCGGCTGCGGGGCGGTGACCGGGGCGGTCGACTCGTACCTCCAGCCGATGAAGTTCTGGGCCAAAACGACCACGCCGATGCTCCGATCGATCCAGGAGCGGATCTTCGTCGCCGTTCGCGAGGCGGCCAACGGCCTCCAGTCGGTCTGGGGCCCCGACGCGGCGGAGGTCCCCGGCTACCGGACGGCCCTGATCGAGAGCGCCGTGGCCCTGAACGCCGCGCAGGCCGCCTTCGACCTCCGGCAGGAGGTCGAGAAGGCCGCCAAGTGGGAGATCGAGGTCCTCTTCGGCGTTTTCAGCCTCCACAACCACCAGGTCAGCATGCCGGTAATCCCCGACGCGCCGGTGTCCGACGAGAACGTCAAGCTGTCCTACGCGCCGTCCAACCCCCGGGAATTCAGGCTCCTCTCCTCCCAGATGGCCCAGCTCCTCAAGCCGGACCTCCTGGCCGGGCCTCCGGAGGGGCCGGTCGGGTCCGCCTGAGCCGTCGAGGATCGAGCCGCGACGAGCCGGGATCCCCCTCGTGAATTCGGCCTCATCCCCGCGATGATGCCTGCGTTGAAGACCTCCCGAACCGGAACTGACCCGGCGATCACGGTCAGGAGGGAGATGGGGCGCATGGCAGACCACGTCCCCGATCGGGTTCCGGGAACGCCGAACCCGGGTTGAATTCGCCGGGCCCGTCCGATCCTCCCAATTTTCGCGAACTTTCCGACGATAGTCATCCGGAGGGATCAGCGGTCCGGCCTCGAATCGGGAATCCGCGCGAGCCTCGGGCCCGCGCGCCACTATCCGAGGGCCTGCCGGTTCTATAATGACCAGAAGGCGTCGGAGGATGTCCGACGCAGTCGGGGGCGATCCGCCCCGAAGCGTCCCCGAACGGGAAGGTATCGTCTCATGAAAGCCTTGAAGTCCGGCTTGATCGCGATCGCCCTCGTCGTCGGCCTGTCCGGCACGGCCCGGGCCCAGTTCGTCAAGGGTGGGTTCGGGGGCGCCGGAACCTCCGCTTACCCGGCCTACGGGACCGGGACGAGTTCCGGCTACTATACGGTTAACAGCGGCTTCGGCAATTACGGGCTCCCCGGAACCAACCCGGGCTTCAGCGGCTTCGGCCTCCCCGGCTACGGGCCCGGGGCCAACCTGGGCGCCTATTTCCCGCAGATCCAGCCGAACCGGGCCCCGCAGACCACGAACAACATGGGCGGGCTGATGAACACGATCCGCTCGCAGACCGGGGCCGGGAACAGCTACGGCTCCGGGGCGAACCGGGGGATCTCGCGGCGACGGACCCGTTGATCGCCAATCGATTCCGATCTCGCTACGCCTCGGGCGCGGACCGGCCAATGGTCCTGGCGCACCGGGGCGACTCGTTCCGGGCGCCCGAGAACACCCTGGAGGCCGCCCGGCTCGGCCTCGATGCGGGCGCCGACGGCTGGGAGCTGGACGTCCGGTTGACCCGAGACGGGTTCCCGGTGGTGATCCACGACGAGTCCCTGGCCCGGACGACTGACGCGGCCCAACGGTTCGAGGGTGACCCCCGGGGCCCCTCGGGGTTCGTGGTCGGCGAGTTCACGCTCGCCGAGATCCGGGAGCTTGACGCCGGCTCCTGGTTCGTCGACCCCTCGGGAGGGCCCCGAACCTCGGCCGGCTTCGGCTCGGGCGGTCGGCTGACAGCGGCCCAGCGATCGGAATACGCCTCGGGGCGGGTCCGGATCCCGACCCTGGCCGAGGCGCTGGACTGGACCTCCGGGGTCGACTGGCCGGTGAACGTCGAGATCAAGCCGACGACGGGCGACAGCGACGCGCTGGTCGAGGCCGTCCTCGGGGCGGTCCGGGCCTCGGGGGCGAGCCATCTCGTGGCGGTCTCGTCGTTCGACCACGAGGTCGTGGCCCGGGTCGGGGCGATCGAGCCGGGGGTGGCCACCGGGGCGCTGGTGTCCGGCCCGCTCGACCGGCCGGCCGAGGTCCTGCTCCGGGGGCTCGGGGCCGACGCGATCCATGCGCCGGCCGAAGCGATCGGCTCGGTCGGGCCGGGGGGATGGGGCGTCCCCATCCTGGTCTACACCGTGAATGACGCCGGACCGTCGGGACCCGCCATTCGACTCGCGGCATCGGGAGTCTCGGGCCTGTTCACCGACGATCCGGCGTGCTTCCGCCGAAGGTCCGTCTTCATTCGATCCTGAGGGCGCACCAGATCCCGTTGGGATAGTGCTGGGCGTCCTGGGGGCGTTCCGTCAGCCTGGACCACTCTTCTTCCGTCCAAATGACGATCGTGGCCGGGAAGCCGTTGATCAGCCAGCGAGCTGTGGTGGCGATCTCCGAGGCCGGAAGATGGAGCCTGACGCCGCTCCGCATGGTCGCGCGCCCTTCGAGCCGTGAAGTATTATGCATAAGGAAAGACCTCGATGAGAGAAAGCACCCGTGATCTCCGTCGACCACACCGATCGCTCCATCATCCGGCCGAGCTGAATCAATCATTGATGACATCCCATTCCGCGTCGAACGGGGTGCCGATCCATCGCCAAATTTGTCGAGGCGGGCTTTCCGGTGTGCATCCGGCGTCGCGACGAGTCCACCAATCTCCCGGGACCGGATACGCTTCCGGGGTGCCGATCGGGGCTTCCGCCCCCGCCGGTCTGGATCCTGATCCTCCTTCCTTCGAGGTCGAGCCCGCGGGATCGGACCTGTCGAGCCTCTCGCATTCCACCACCTACTCCCGCTAGGGACCAAAGCAGCCGCGTGGGGCAAGCGACGGATCTCCCGGCGTTCCCCTTCCGTCCTCTCGAGCCCCTCGATGATGAGTGAACCGGCGAGCCAAGGCGACCGTCGCCGCAACTTCCAGACACCGGCTCATTCGTGCCCATCATTTCCACGAAAGATCACATTTCAGCCTAATTCTTCTTTTTAATCGTGCCATAATCAGCACGAACGTCATTCTTATAGTTGCCGTCCTGAATTGCAAGTGCCGGGGCTGGAAAATTGAAATTAAGTGTGAGCCAGTCACGTTTTATATGCAAGACCCTCGACACATCCTCCCCAGCTTATCCGCATACCCCGTTTAAAAAATCCTGTTTACTGCTCGAATCCGCTGCATCCTCCCCGGTCGACCGGCCCGGGCGATTGACGGGCCCGCCGACTTGGGTTCAACTGGTTCGGCCGGGGAGGGTACGGGTTCCCTGGGTGTCGGGGGATTGGTCGGGGGATCCTCGAATGATCTCGACGGAGGGCCTGGGAAAGGTCTACGGTTCGACGGTCGCCTTGAGCGGGCTCGATCTGGAGGTCCGGAAGGGCGAGGTCTTCGGGCTGCTGGGTCCCAATGGCTCGGGCAAGACAACCGCGATCCGCCTGCTCCTGGGCTTCCTCCGGCCGACCTCGGGGCGATCGAGCGTGGCGGGCTTCGACTCCTGGCGGCAGAGCGTGGAGGTCCGGAACCTGGTGTCCTACCTGCCCGGGGAACTCCGGCTGATCGGCTCGATGAGCGGGCTCGGCCTGCTCCGGTTCCTCGCCTCGCTCCGGGGCGGAGTCGGCCTGGACCGCGCCGTGGCGATCGCCGAGGGGATCATGCGGCTCGACCTGAGGCGGAAGGTCCGGACGTATTCGACCGGGATGAAGCAGAAACTGGCCCTGGCGCAGGCGTTCGCCGACCCGGTGGAAGTCCTGATCCTCGACGAGCCGACCTCGGCCCTCGACCCCTCCGCCCGGGCCGACGTCCTGGAGCTGGTCGCCGGGGCCCGCCGCTCCGGGCAGACCGTGATCTTCTCCGGCCACGTCCTTTCCGAGGTCGAGCAGGTCGCCGACCGCGTGGCCATCATGAGGCGCGGGCGGCTGATGCACGTCGAGGACATGCACCAACGCCGGGGCGTCCGGATGCTCCTGGTCAAATACCTCGGCGGGCCGCCCGCCTCCTATCCCGATGAGCTGGAGCTGACGCTCCGGAGTCGTGACGGGGACGTCGACCTCCTCGAACACCGCGGCGGGGTCGGCCCGCTCCTGGGCTGGCTCCACGCGCGGGATCTCATCGACCTCGCCATCGGGACCGAGGACCTCAAGGCCCTCTACGACCAGTACCACGGCGCCGGAGCCGTCGCCGATGACGAGGCCCAAGCCCCATGACCGCCTTGTTGAGCTTGATCCGCAAAACCCTACTCGACGCCCGATGGATGCTCGGGGCGCTGGTGCTCGCCTTATTCTGGCTCAGTTGGCTCTTCGTCCACGTCGCCCACCGGATCGAGGCGCGGATCCGGGAAACGGCGGGGGGCGGCGGCCCGATGCGGATGCTCCGGGGGATGGGCGGCCCGGCCATGGACTTCTCGACCCCGGCGATCGAGATGGCGTTCTGGAACCACCCGTTCATCCTCCTGATGTTCTCGGCCTGGGCGATCGCCCGGGGCTCGGGGGCGGTGGCTGGCGAACTAGAGAAAGGGACGATGGATCTGGTGATGTCCCGGCCGGTGTCGCGGACGACGTTTCTGGCCGCACAGGTGGCGGTCGGCCTGCTCGGACTGGCTCTGATGGTGGCGGCGATGGTCCTGGGGAACCTGGCCGGGTCGCGATACAACACGCTGGAGTCGCCGCCTTCGGCCTTCAGCCTTGGTAAGCCCGGCCTGAACCTGCTGGCCTTCGGCTGGGCGATTTACGGCTACGCCTTCCTGCTCTCGGCCGGCGACATCGTCCGGTGGCGACCGAACCTGATCGCGTCGGTGGTCACGCTGGCCATGTTCATCGGCCTGGTGGTCGCCTCGATCCCGTCGCTCGAAGACTGGAAGTGGCTGGAGAAGGTCTCGATCTTCAAGGCGTTCAACCCCGTCGAGGTCATCACCAAGGGGGAGTCGCTCGCCTTCAACGCCGGCCTCCTCGGCGCCATCGGCGCGGCGGGGGTCGCCGGGGGCTTCCTGATCTTCCTCCGCCGCGACCTCCCGGCGGGGAGCTGACTCGAACTCGGGTTCAGCGGTCGCCCCGGTACTTCTCGTAGCGGACGGCGGGGACGGACTCGCGGAGCCGATCGATCCGGCGGATCGCCTCGCGGTCGCGATCGGTCAGGGCGAGGACCAGGCGGTAAGTCCGGCGGAACTTCTGGGGGGGGCCAGCCAGCCGGTAGAGGAACGTCAGCTCGGTCGGCCGGAGCTTGCGGACAGTCGCGAGGGCGGCGACGGCCTCCAGCTCGGCGAAGGGGGGGAGGTCGTTGGGGGTCCGGAACGCCCCGATCTTGGCGATCGAGTCCAGGGCCTGCGCGGCCAGGGCGACCCGGGGGGCGTCGGAGTCGGGCTCGCCGACGGCAACAACCTCGACGGACGGGTTGGTCAGCCGGACCCGATGGGCCTCGGGATCGAAGGCGACGGCGAACCGGGGCTCGGCCAGGTCGCGGGTCATCTGGGCCTCGACAGCGTCGGCGCGCCGGCCCGTCTTCTCGCGGCGGTCGGACTCCCCGGCGAGCCTCGCCTTGACCCGCGCCAACCCCGCTTCGAGCTGCCCGAAACTGATCTCGGACTGGAGCCGGCGGTCGAGGTCGAGCAGGGCGACCCGCGACCGGGCCGGTTCGATCACAACCACCTCGTGCGAGTTCGAGGCGAACTGGTAGACCCGGCCGGAAATGGCCACCAACTCCTCGGTGTAGACCGGGACGGTCCCGAGCCCGTACGAGGCGACCAGGAGCTTGAAGTCGGGAGGGGCGGCCGGGATCGGGCCCGGCGCCTGGGCCGTTGCCATCGAGGCGAGGGAGGCGAGGCCAACCAGGATCCATCCCATCCGACCCATCGCGAAGGACTCCGCGTATCGATGCCACCGCCGGTCACGCCCACTGCTTGGCCGGATTGTACACCACGACGCGAGGGCCCTTCGAGGGTCCTGGTGCGACCAGTCGCCGCTTCAGAGCGGCAATCCGCCCGGCAGCCTCATCGTCGGAGAGGGGATCGGCCGGGCCGCCCACCCCATCCAGGCCCCGGGCGTCGACCAGCGAGACGAGGTCGCCGGCCCCCAGGCCGAGCGACCCGACCAGCCCGGCCGTCGCTTCGGAGTCGGCGTCGGCACCCGGACGCCCCCCCGCCCCGACCAGGATGATCAAGCCGAGACCGATCCCGGCCGCCTTGAGGTCGGCGACCGTCGATCGCAACGCCTGATCCTGCCACGACTTCCCATACCGGGCCCGGGTTGCCGGGTCGCCCGACTCGATCCCCAGCGTCACCCGGGCCAGCCGAGAGGCCCGGAGGAGCCGCCAGCCTCCGTGCCCGGGCAGGGGGGGGCGGAAGTCGTCGAGGAAGGCGTGGACGATGTCGCCTCGGGGCGGGACGGTCGGGAAGGCTTCCTCGATGGCTCCGAGGGATCCGAGGAGGTCGGCGACGGGCCGCCGGAGCCAGTCCCCGCCGGCCACGAAGGTGTCGCGGGACTGGCCGGCCCGCCGGCCGAGGAGCCGGGCGACGTCCCGGACGTGGCCCCGGAACTCGTCGGGGGGCCGGACCCGGGCGCCCGACGGATCGAGGCTCCCGAAAGGGGGGCCGACGGTCGCCTGGATGACGACCGGATTCGGGCAATCCGGCGGGAGGAACGGCCAGGGGCCATAGATCGAGGCATACTGTTCCCGATGGGCCGACCAGGCGCGGGCGTCCCAGGCCGCCACTCGCCCCAGCAGCTCCCGGACTTCCTCGGGGCCGACGGTCCGGGCCTCCGGCGGCGGGGCGACGACCTCGAACCGGCCCGCCTCGATCCCCTCGATCAGCCCGAGGGTCGCCGACCGGATCGAGGCGTCGAGGTCGCCCGTCTCCTCGCCGCCGAGCGTCCGGCGGCGGAGGACCAGGCTCGGGCCCTCCCGCCCGCGCTCGACCGCCCGGGCGACCGCGTCCAGTCCTTTCAGGTAATGCACGCCTCCGAGGAACGCCCGCTGCCATCGTCCCTCGAAGTCGAAATGGTAGATCGGCGCGTCGCCGTGATAGAGCGAGAATCCGCCCGCCTTGATCCCCAGGAACACGTCCTCGCCCGGACTGGACCGGAATCCAACGCGGCCCGGATACATCGTGCCCGACTGGAGAAGGCAGGTCGCTTCAGTCGACTCGGGCATCGGCGGGGGGTCCGTGGGCGGGGGGAGAGCGGATGACTCGGCCCGGATCGACTTCACCCCAATCCGCTCGATGGATTGTCGAGCGGATCAGGATCGGGCCGATGGATTATAGTCGACGGGGCCGCCCACGGAATGGAGTCCGGCCCCGACGGATTGGCCAGGATGGCCGGGGGATGGATTTGGACGGAATCGGTCCTCTGATCGCCGACGAGCCGGTGCCCTCGCGGGGACACCTCGCCTGCGAGGCCCTGCTGATCGCCTGCCTCTCGTTGACGCTCAACCTGGCGGGCAACGGTCGGGTCGGGCTCTGGGACCGCGACGAGCCCCGGAATGCCGCCTGCACCCGAGAAATGCGGGAGCGAGGCGACTGGCTCCATCCGACCTTCAACGGCCGGCCGCGCTATCACAAGCCGATCCTGATCTACTGGCTGATGCGGGCCGGAACCGCGGTGGGCGGCGACAACCCGTTCGGCGCCAGGCTGGTCTCGGCGATCGCCGGGGCCGCGACTTGCCTGGTGACCTGGCGGCTCGGGCGGTCGATCGCCGGGCCGGGCGCCGGGCTCCTGGCCGCCCTGGCGCTGGCGACGGCGCCGATCATGGTCGCCGAGTCGAAGCTGGCGACGACCGACGCGACCCTGGCCCTGCTCGTCGTCACCGCCCAGGGATGCCTCTGGGGGCTCGCCGGGCGCGATTCGAAGGGCCTGGCCGCCGGATTCTGGGCCTCGATGGCGCTGGCGACGCTCTTGAAGGGTCCGATCGGCCCGGCGCTGGTCGGGGCCTCGGGGGCGGCCTCGTGGTGGTGGGGTGGGCCGACGGCCTGCTGGCGTCGGGTCCGGTGGAAGTCCGGCCTGACCCTTTTCTTCGTCCTGGTCACCCCGTGGTACGTCGCGGTGGGCGTCCTGTCGGACGGAGAGTTCTTCCGGTTCGCGTTCCGGACGCAGATCGTGCAGCGGATGGCGTCGGGGATGGAGCAGCACGGAGGCTTCCCGGGCTACTACGCGGCCTTGGCCTTGCCGATGTTCTACCCCTGGTCGGTCCTGATCCCGGCGGCGGTCCTGGCGGCCTGGAATCGCCGGAAGGCTTCGCCCGCGTTCGGCTTCCTGCTCGGGTGGATCGTCGGCCCCTGGCTGGTCCTCGAATGCTTCGGGACCAAGCTGATCCATTATTATCTGCCGTCGTTCCCGGCCTGCTCCCTGCTGGTGGCCTGGATGATCGTCGAGGCCGCGCGGCGAGGGGTTTCGCTGAGTGACTGGCCGCTGGGCCGCTCGGGGTTGAGGATGCTCGAGATCCTGGGCCTGGGGGCTTCGGCGGCTCTGGTGGTCGGGGCGTTCGTCCTGCCCGATCCGCTTTGGGGGCCCTGCCTGGCGATGGGACTTGGGCTCGGGGCCGGGACGGTCCTGGCGCGGGGCCGGCTGATCCGGGGCGATTCGATGAGGGCGGCGTACGGGCTGGTCGGGACCTGGGCGGTTGTTCTGGGGCTGTTCGTCGCCTGGTTCTTGCCGGCGGCGGAGCCCTATCGGTTCTCGCGAGTCGTGGGCGAGCGGCTGGCGGCGCTGGCCTCGGAAACCGGTGTCCGGCCGGCGATCATGACGTTCCAGGAGCCCGGCGTGATCTACGCGCTGGGGCATCCGGCGTGCGACGTCCGGGGCTTTGACGAGATGGCCGAGGAGGTCCGCCGGAACGGGGCGATCCTGGTCCCGCTTTTGCCCTCGGAGGTGGTCGAGATCCGGTCCGACAGCCGGTTCGGGCTGGACTCGGTGGCGACGCTCTCGGGCTTCAATGCCAACAAGGGAAAGGTGCAGGCGCTGGAGTTCGCCGTGGTCCGAGCGGGCCCATCAAACCTGGTCGCGGCGGTCCAGGATCCGCTCGTAAAGTGACCGGAGCTGCTCGGTCATCGTCTCGTGGCGGAACCGGTGGGCGAACCGCGCCCGGCCCTCGCGGCCCATCGATTCCCGGAGCCCGGGGTCGGCGGCGAGGCGGAGGATCGCCGCCCCGAGGCTCTCGATCGAGCGGGGCGGGAGCAGGATCCCGGTCTCGGGGAGGACGACTTCCCTCGCGCCGTCGACGTCATAGCTGATCACCGGCCGGCCGACCAGGAGGGCCTGGGGGAGGACCCGGGCGAGCCCTTCGCGGAGGCTGGGGTGGACCACGGCGTCGAGGGCGCCCAGGAGTTCGGGGATCCGGTCGGGCGAGACCAGGCCGGTGAAGTGGACGGCATGGCGGACCCCGAGCCGCTCGGCCTCGGCGCTCAGGCGGTCGCGCCAGATCCCGTCGCCGATGAAGACGAAACGGACCCGGGGGTCGGACCGGAGGACCCCCGGCGCGGCGGCCAGGATGTCGTCGTGCCCCTTCCGCTCGAACAGTCGGGCGACGGTCCCGAAGGCGACCTCGTCGTCGGCCAGGCCCAGCTCGCGGCGGACCTCGTCCCGGGGGCGAGGGGGGTTGAGGAAGGCGTCGACGTCCATCCCGCTGTAGACCGTCGAATACTGCTCGGGACGGCCCACCCCCTCGGCCAGCGCCTGCTCGGCCATCGCGTCGCAGACCCCGACGATCGCGTGGGATCGGCGGGCGGCCCAGCGCTCCAGGGCGATGTAGATCCGATTCTTGGCGGGCGATTCCGACGGCCCGAACGGGAGGCCGTGGATCGTGTGGACCACCGCCGGGACGCGCTCGGCCCAGGCGGCGGCCCGGCCCAGGATCCCCGCCTTGGAGCTGTGGGTGTGGACGACCTCGGGCCGGAGCCGGCGGATCGACCGGCGGAGAGCGCGATAGGCCCGGAGGTCGACCGCCGGCCGGATCGCCCGGACCAGCTCGGGCATCAGTTCGACCTTCAAGCCCCGGCGGCGGGCCTTCTCGAAGAGGTCCCCCTCGGGCCCCTCGGCCGGGCCGGTGATCAGGGTCACGTCGTCGCCGAAGCGGTGGTGGAGGCCGTCCACGGTCAGCAGGGTATTCTCTTGCGCCCCGCCGAGGATCAGCCTCGTGATGATGTGGACGATGCGCATTGGTCGGTCAGGGCCCCGGCTTCTTGCCGGCCGCCCCGTCGCCGGCCGGCGAGGGGCCGTCCCCGTCGAGGCGGAACGAATCCAGGAAGGAGACGACCTCCTCGGCCTTCAGGTTCGCCTTGGGTCCGATGTAGATCACCTGATACAACCGGTCCTTCAGCCAGTACATCCGGACCAGGTAAGTGGGATCGGGGAACGCCATCTTGCCGGGGAGGGCGACCTCCGCCTCGGTGGCCGGCCGGCCCCGGTACTCGATCGCGTTCTGGCGAAGGAGCTTCCCCTTCAGGTTCTCGACCGCCCCGGCGACCCCCCGGCCGTAGAGGTCCTCGGGCGTGGGGGCCGGGTCGACCTTGGGGACCTCGTGGTACGAGACCCCGAAGGTCTCGCCCTTGTTGCTGATCCCGTAGAAGAGGTGGAGTTCGACGATGCCATCGGGCGTGGCAACCTTCTGAAGCTGCTCCTTCGGGTCGCCAATCATCTTCACCCGGAAACCCCCGCCCTTGGGCCGGAACTCGCCCCAGGTCGACAGGGCGTCGATGCCCTCGGAGAGCTGGCCGACCGGCTCGACGGTCCGGAAACTGTCGGCGAATCGCTGGAATTCAGCGGGTTCGTCTTTCTCGCCCATCTGGAACTGGAGAATCTGATAGATCCGCTTCCCCTTCAAGAAGTAGCGCGAATGCAGGACGCCCATGGGCAGCTTGAGCGCGACCTCGCGTCCGGGGCGGCCCTCAATCGTGACCTTCTTCTGGCTCAGGAGCCGCCCGCCGGTGGACTGGCTGACGCCCTGCAAGACGCCGTTGAGGAGTGCGTCCTCGTCTTCGCCCTTGAGTTCGCCCGGGTAGTCGGAGCAGACGACCGTGTGGACCCGATCGACCCTGGTGACCTGGAAAGCCTTGTTGATGATCGGGCCGGCGGGAGAATCCGCCTTCTGGACGGTAACGGAGGGGGTCCCGGGCATCGCGATGGAAAACCCGCCCTCCTTGGAGGTGAACGGCATCGGGCCGGGCTCGCCCGGGCCTCCGGCCTGGGCGATCGCGGCGACGGCGAGGATCAGCAAGCCTTGGGTCATCGGGCTGGTCTCCTGGCCTGGTCCGAGGCCGCGGGATGGGGAGGCTCATCCGGTCGGGGGCTCATCATCCGGAGGTCGAGAGCTTATCAGGTGGGTCGGGTCCAAGCCTCAATATTATTCCGCCCCGTAGCGGACCCGGACCAGGAACAACCCCTCGGGCGGGGCGGTCGGGCCGGCCTCGCGTCGGTCCTCGGCGCCCAGGGCCTCGGCCACCCGGGACTCGGGCCACCGGCCCAGGCCGACCAGGATCAGGGTCCCGGCGATCGACCGGACCATGTTATAGAGGAAGCCGTCGGCCTCGACGTCGACCCAGACGAAGTCCCCCATCCGGCAAGCCGCGATGTGGGCGATCGTCCGGACGCTGCTGGTCCGGTTGGGCCAGTTGGTCTCGAAGCTGTGGAAGTCGTGCCGCCCCCTCAGCGCCTGCGCGGCCCGGGACATCGCGGGCACGTCGAGTCGCTGATAGACATGGTAGCTGTAACGGAGCTGGAACGGGTTCGCGATCGGGTTGTTGTCGATGACGTACCGATAGAGCTTCGCCCTGGCGTCGAACGTGGCGTGGAACGACTGCGGGACCTCGTCCGCTCCCAGGACCCGGACGTCGGGCGGGAGGATCGCGTTGAGGGCCTTGACGAACACCGCCGGTTCGTGGCCCGACGCCGTATGGAAGTGGACGACTTGCCCCAGCGCGTGGACCCCCGCGTCGGTCCGGCCGCTGGCGTTGGTCGACGGCTCGGACCCGGTCAGCCGACCGATCGCCTCTTCCAGGACTTGCTGGACCGTCCGGCGGTCGGGCTGGCGCTGCCAGCCGGAGAAGTCGGTCCCGTCGTAGCTGATCCGGAGTTTGATGTTCCGCATCCGGTCACTTCGCCGCCTTGCCGAACGCGAAGCCGGCCACGGCGACCCAGAGATAACCCAGGACGGACACGGCCCATTTCTTGTCCTCGACCGGATAGCCCGGACGAAAGGCGATGACGATGCGGAGAACCGTGGTGGAGACGACAATGCCGATGGCGGCCAGATGGACCGGGGCCTCCTTCACCCAGAAGTCCCGAACCTCCATCCGATGGCGATGCTTCCGGTCGGCGGGGGACTCGATGGCCTTGAGCTTGATCTCGCCTTCGACGTCCATTCCCTCGGGAATCGTGATCGCCTTGAAGCCGACCGGGATGGTCATCGTCCTCAGGTCGGCCGGCTTCCCGGGTTTATTCGACGGGGGGGTCATTGCGATGAAAGCCCAAGAACTCGGTCTGCATTTCCCGATCGTCTTCGACGATCCCGACCCTTTTGCCGTCTTCGACCGCGTCCAGAGACGCTTTGAAGAGGGCGACGGCGAGATTGATCACTTCCGCCTTATCATATCCCGTCCTCATGGCGAGATCCTCGATCCGCGAATTCATCTCCTCGGAGAGGCCGAGGAGCAAGGAATCATGCCCTTCGTTGCGGGCGTCGGCGGTAGTCCTCGATCCGGTCGGGACGGTCAGGGTGACGGGAACCTGGATTGTCGTTGCCATGAGCGAAGGCTCCTTGATGACGGCCTCAAGCCCGGACCGGATCGAGTCTGAGCAGTTCCTCGGCGATCTGGACGGCGTTGAGGGCGGCCCCCTTGCGGAGGTTGTCGCCGACGCACCAGAAGAGGAGAGCTTTGGGGTTCTTCAGGTCCTGGCGGATCCGGCCGACGAAGACGTCGTCGCGGTCGCGGGCCGAGGCGGGTAGGGGGTACACCATCTTCGAGGGGTCGTCGAGGACCGTCAGACCCGGGGCCCTGGACCAGAGGTCGCGGGCCTGCTCGGGGGTGATCGGCCGCTCGGTCTCGACCAGGATCGACTCGCTGTGGCTGTAGAGGACCGGGACCCGGACGCAGGTCGGGCAGACGTCGATCGACTCGTCCTCCATGATCTTCCGGGTCTCGTTCACCATCTTCATCTCTTCCTTGGTGAACCCGTTGGGCAGGAAGTCGTCGATCTGCGGGATGCAGTTGAAGGCGATCGGGTGGGCAAACTTGACCGGCCCGGGGACCTCGCCGCCGCCGACGTGGGCCTCGGTCTGCGACCAGAGCTCGTGGATCCCCTTCTGCCCGGCCCCCGAGACCGACTGGTAGGTGCTGACCACCACCCGAAGGATCCGCGCGGCGTCGTGCAGGGGCTTCAGCGCCACGACCATCTGGATCGTCGAGCAGTTCGGGTTGGCGATGATCCCCTTGTGGCGGGCGACGGCCCCGGGGTTGACCTCGGGGACGACCAGCGGGACCTCGGGGTCCATCCGGAAGGCGCTGGAGTTGTCGACGACCACCGCGCCGGCCCGGGCCGCCATCGGCGAATATTGCCGGGAGATCGAGGCCGGGGTGCTGGAGAGGACGATGTCGACCCCCTCGAAGGCCCCGGCCGAGATCGGCTCGATGGGGTGCGACTCGCCGGCGAACTCGATCGACTTGCCCGCGCTCCGCTCGGAGGCGAGGAATTTGATCGACCCGACCGGGAAATTCCGCTCGGCGAGCAGGCGGACCATCACCTCGCCGACCGCACCACTGGCCCCGACCACGGCGACGCTCTTCACGGCTCGACCCCTTCCCCCTCCCGACGCGCGGGATTGACCGACGGACAGACCGGGATTCCGGCCGACCCGAAGGCGACACGCCCGGCCTGGACCGGGTTCGCCGCGATCGGTCGACGGCCCACCAGCATACGGGTTTCCCCGCCCGATTCCAACGCGGGCGGCCCGAAAGGGCGCGATGGCCTGTCCGCGGCCCCGGGCATTCATGAGAATCGATCGTGACGGACCACGGGCCTGAGGATCTTCCAGGGGTCGAAGCGTTGAAAGTCCTCGTGATCGGGAAAGTTGACTGGGAGTCAGACTTGGCTTTTGGTTTTCCCACGACGGCTAGAAACCAAGAACCAAGTCTGACCCCAGGTGTTTCCGGACCCCAGGTGTTTCCGCGTCGCCGATGAACGCGACGCTGGCGTCGTCGCTGGTCGCGCCGTAAACGCCCGACAGGCCCATGCAGCCGAGGGCGACGAGGAATACGCGAGGGCCGGTTGCGCCGAGTGAAGTTGTCATCTCTCCTCCAGACTTGGTCGATCACGCGCTCGAGACGACTTCACCACGGGAGCGGTCCGGTTGAGTTCGAGAACGTGCCCGTCGGTCCGTCCGGGCCGAGCAGCGCGAGGCGCACCGGCTCGCGGGCACCCTCCTCGACGGTCTGCGTGCCCGAATAGTTGTTGAGGTTCGTCTTGGTATAGCCCGGGCAGGCGGCGTTGACCTTGATCCCGGTCGACTCCAGCTCGATCGCCAGCGCGAGAGTCATCGCGTTGAGGGCCGTCTTGGACGCGGGGTAGATGGGGCCGAAGATCGGGCGGTAGGGGAAGGCCGGGTCCGAGTTCACCGTCAGCGAGCCGACGCCGCTCGACACGTTGACGATGCGGGCCGCCGGCGCCTCGCGCAGGAGCGGAAGCATTGCCTGGGTAACGGCGAGGACGCCGAACACGTTGGTCTCCCACACCGCGCGCACTTCGTCGAGTGACACGTTGCTCGGGCGAGTCGACTTCGAGTACTCCTCCACGGATTCGCCCGGCCGGAGTCGCGTATTCGAGATGGCCGCGTTGTTGACGAGCACGTCGAGGCGGCCGAGCTCGTCGTGGATGCGATTCGCCGCGGCGGCGATCGAAGCCTGATCCGTCACGTCGAGCTGGAGGGCGTGGGCGTCCCCTTCGACGGTCTTCGCGGCTGCCTCACCACGCTCGAGGTTGCGCGAACCGATCAGCACGGTGAAGCCGTGCTCCGCGAGATCCTTCGCGATCTGGAGGCCGATTCCTTGGTTGGCCCCGGTGACCAGGGCGACGGGCTTATCGTGCATGGTCGTGTCCTCATTGTCCGAAGTGTGGCCAACCCCGCTTGGGTTATGCTAGAACGGAAGCGTAGGCGGAACCGTGTTCCGTTAATATCTGGAACACCGATCCGCTTGTCAAGGGGGACATGGTGAGCGACAAGAAAGAAGACCAAGGCGCTGGTTCGCCTCCTGGCCGGACGGATCGACGGCTGCGTGCCGACGCCCAACGCAACATCGACGCGTTGCTCGAGGCGGCCAAGGCCGTGTTCGTCGCCTCGGGCGTGGATGCCCCGGTGCGAGAGATCGCCGAGAAGGCCGGCGTCGGCATCGGGACGATCTACCGCCACTTCCCGCTGCGCTCGGATCTGATCGTGGGCGTCTTCCGCCGCGAGGTCGACACTTGCGCGGACGCCTCCGCTGTCCTGGCCGCCGAGCATGAACCCGGCGAGGCGCTGGCCCGATGGATGCAGCGTTACGTCGACTTCATCACCGCGAAACGCGGGCTTGCCGCGGCTCTGCACTCGGGCGACCCGGCCTATAACGCGTTGCCAGCCTACTTCCAGGAGCGACTCCTCCCCGCGTTCCAGACTTTGCTGGAAGCTGCGGCAGCAGCGGGCAAGGTGCGAGGCGGTGTCGAGCCATACGACCTGTTGCGAACGGTCGCCAGCCTCTGCACGCCGGGCCATGACGTAGGCCCCGATCATGCCCGTCGCATGGTCGGCCTGCTCATCGACGGCCTCCGCTACGGCGCGATCGCGCCGTAATGCAGCCCCGTTTCAGCTCAAGCTATTCCCAAGCGGGAATCTTCAAACCGCAGACCAGTTCATGTGGTCGAGATCCTCGATCAGCCCGGCCTTCTGCGTCGGGTGCCATCCCAGCCGCTGCTGAGTCAGTGCACTTGACGCCGGCATGTCCCACCCTGCGAACATCCCGAGCCAGCCGAAATGACCGGCGGCCTCCTCGGGCGACAAGGAGACGACCGGGATCTTCAGACCCCGCCCGATGGCCTCCGCGATCGCTTTGGCATTCACGCCCTCCTCGGCGACCGCGTGATACCTTGCCCGGTTCGGCCCCTTCTCAAGCGCCAGCCGGTAGACGGGGGCGGCGTCGAGCACGTGAATCGCGGGCCAGCGGTTCAGGCCGTCGCCGACATACGCCGAGACGCCCTTCTCGCGGGCGACAGCAATCGTGGGGGTGACGAGCCCTTGCTTCTCCGTGTTGTGGACCTGCGGCAGGCGCACCACCGACACGCGCACGCCACGCGCGGCGACCGCCTCCGCCGCGATCTCCGAACCTGCCCGAGGGTTCGGGTGGTTGGGGTCGAAGTGGTCCTCGATCGCGGGCTGACCCGGCATCTTGGTCCCCATCCCGGTCCCCGAGGTGACGACGAGAGGCCGGTCGGATCCAGCGAGCGCGTCGCCCATTGCTTCGATGGCACGGCGGTCGATCTCGCAGACTTCCTGAAACCGCGAGAAATCATGGACGAAGCCGCAGTGGATCACGCCATCAGATGACGCCGCTCCGCTCCGAAGGCTGTCCAGGTCCTCGAGATCGCCCCGGTGCACCTCGGCCCCGGCGGCGGCGAGAGCCTTGGCGCCCTTGTCCGAGCGGGCGAGGCCCACTACCGTGTGTCCCGCCTTGATGAGATCCCGGATGACCTCGGTGCCGATGAAGCCCGTCGCGCCTGTGAGGAAAACACGCATCAGGAAGCCTCCCTGGGTTCGAGCAGGCCGAAAGCTCGGCCTGATGGCTTACAGGGTAGGCATTTGATCTGATACGATCTATGCTCTGGAGTCCAAACTTACTTCGCTATCGTCCAGGAGGACGGATGGACCCGCTCTCAGGCGTTTTGTCTCTTCTGAAACCGCAGAACACGATGTGCGGCGGCTTCGATGTCGGCGGAGACTGGTCCCTCCAATTCCCCGAACACGACGGCATCAAATGCTACGCGGTGGTCTCCGGCCAATGCTGGCTCGCCGTGGAGGGGGTTGCCGATGCGGTTCATCTGAAGGTTGGAGATTGCTTCCTCCTGCCGCTGGGACGGCCTTTCCGCCTGACGAGCGACCTCGCCCTGCCGCCAGTTGACTTTAAGTCGGTATATCAGAGGCCGTTGAATGGGAGCATCTCCGTCTGGAATGGGGGAGGAGACGTCTCCGGCGTCGGAGGATACTTCGGCCTCGGGCGGAACCACGCCAGTATCCTGCTTGGAATGCTCCCGCCGATCGTCCACATCAAGAAGGAGGCGGACAAGCTGGCGCTCCGCTGGTCCATGGAACGGATGATGGCGGAGCTACGCGAGCCGCTGCCTGGGAGCTTCCTGGTTCTCCAGCACCTCGCCCACATGATGCTGGTCCAGGCACTGCGTGCTCACCTCGCGGAGGGGGTAAACGGAGGCGTCGGCTGGCTCTTCGCCCTGGCGGACGAACAGATCGGCCCGGCCATCAACGCCATGCACGGCGATCCTGCGCATCCCTGGACCTTGCAGGAGCTGGCGGAACGCGTCGGGATGTCGCGGTCGGGCTTCGCCCAGAAGTTCAAGGAGACCGTCGGGGAGACGCCCATCGCTTATCTGACGCGTTGGCGGATGCTCCTGGCCGGGGACCGGCTCATGAACTCCGGTGATTCCATTTCGGTCATCTCGCAATCGCTCGGCTACGAGTCCGAGAGCGCCTTCAGCACCGCTTTCAAGAGGGTCATGGGCTGTTCACCGCGGCAATATAGCCGTGGCCGTGATCTGTAGGAGTGACGCAGTTGATGGCCTTTGTCCAGTAGGTATTCTTTGCTCGCTGCACAAGATAGGCAGCCTGCCGTCAATAAGGCAAGAAGACGAGCCGAACGCCTACTGTACATAAGCCATCAACTGCATAACTCCTAAAGGATTTCCTTTTTCAGAAAAGTCTCCGAGCGACTGCCGGGCGGTCGAAAGGGCGCGATGGCCTGTCCGCGGCACCGGGCCTTCATTAGAATCGATCGTGACGGACCACGGGCCTGATGATCTTCCAGGGGTCGAAGCGTTGAAAGTCCTCGTGATCGGGAAGGGGGGGCGGGAGCACGCCCTCTGCTGGAAGCTGAAGCAGTCCAGGCGGGTCACCACGGTCTTCTGCGCCCCGGGCAACGCGGGGACGCACCTCGACGTCCAGAACGTGGCGATCGAGCCGGGCGACACCCGGGCCCTGACCCAGTTCGCCCGCCGCGAGGGGGTCGGCCTGACGGTCGTCGGCCCCGAGGAGCCACTGACCGGCGGGATCGTCGACGCCTTCCAGCGCGAGGGGCTCCGGATCTTCGGGCCGAGCAAGGTCGCCGCCGAGCTGGAGGGGTCCAAGGTCTTCGCCAAGGAGCTGATGCGCCAGGCGGGGATCCCGACGGCCGACTACCGCCTGTTCCGCTCGGCCCCCGACGCCGAGCACTACATCCTCTCGCGCGAGGTCTCGCTGGTGGTCCGGTCCAAGGGCCGCTCCACGATCCGGAACACCCTGCTCTGCCGGACCGCGCAGGAGACGCTGGAGGCGATCGACCGGATCATGGACCCGCGCGAGATGCTCGGGCCGGGGGTCCAGGTCGAGATCGAGGAGAAGGGGCAGCGGCGGGCCTTCCACACCGCCGGCGAGGCCAAGGAGCACGTCCTCGGCCGCCCGCTGGGGATGGTCCTCAAGGCCGACGGCCTGGCCTCGGGCAAGGGGGTCTTCGTCTGCGACAACCTCCGACAGGCCCTGGAGGCGATCGACCAGGTGATGGTCCGCCGGATCTTCGGCAAGGCGGGCGACCGCCTGATCCTGGAGGAGCGGCTGGACGGGCAAGAGATCAGCATCCTCGCCCTGACCGACGGCCGGACCATCGTCCCGCTAGCGTCGAGCCAGGATCATAAGCGAGCTTTCGACCACGACGAGGGGCCCAACACCGGCGGGATGGGGGCGTATTCCCCGGCCGAGGTCGTCACCCCCGAGCTGATGGAGCAGGTCGAGCGCGAGATCCTCGTCCCCGCCGTCCACGCCCTGAAGCGGGCCCGGAGGCCGTTCCGGGGCGTCCTCTACGCCGGCCTGATGCTGACCAACCAGGGGCCCAAGGTCCTGGAGTTCAACGTCCGGTTCGGCGACCCGGAATGCCAGGCGGTCCTGTTCCGGCTCAAGTCCGACCTCCTCGACGCCCTGGAGGCCGTCGTCGACGAGCGGCTCGACCGGGTCGAGCTGGAGTGGGACGCCCGGCCGGCGGTGACCGTGGTGATGGCGTCCGAGGGTTACCCGGGCCACTACGAGCGGGGGCGGGTCATCAATAACCTGGAGGAGGCCGAGCGGATGAAGGACGTCAAGGTCTTCCACGCCGGGACTTCACTCCGGTCCGACCCGACCCTCGGGCGCGACGGCCGGGTGGTCACCGACGGCGGCCGGGTCCTCGGCGTCACCGCGATCGGTGACACCCTGGCCCAGGCCCAGACCTTGGCCTACGAGGCCGCCAGGGCCATCCGCTTCAACGGCGGCTGGTACCGCCGCGACATCGCCGACCGCGCCCTCAAGGCGACGGGGCCGGCCACCTGATCGGACCGTCCCATCGAAATCGGCCCGGACTCCCTGGGCGGGAATCTGGGCCGTTCGCGTGTCCCTGCTGGGTCCCGGAACCTCGGTTCAACGCTGCACCGGGGCGCCCGAGTTCGAAGGGTCCACCGCGACCGCGACCGGGACGGTCCGATTGCCATTGACGCCCGGGAAGACCCGGGGGATCCCCGTCAGGCTGATCGGGGTGGCGGGCTTGGGCAGCGGCATCTCCAGGACGCTCGGCGGCGCGACCGGGCCCTTGGTGAGCTTGACGGTCTTCGAGAAGAACGCCTTGGTCGGGCTGTCCGGCGTCGCCGAGGTGTTGCTGATGGTCCCCTGGACGCGGGCGGTGATCCGGCCCAGCGGCAGGAAGGCGTCCTGCGGGTTGCCGAAGGTCTGGTCAGTCGGAGTGATCAATTGCGAGATCGGCTGGTCCGAGGCGGCGAAGACCGAGTTGGTCACGTTGCCCGAGACGTAAGCGGTGATCATCCCGTTGGCCTCGGCCTGCGGCGTTGGGACCGTCAGGGGCGTGTTCAACTGGCCCGAGGAAAGGTTCTGCTGGAACGAGGAGACGAGCCCGCCGAGCCCCTGGGTATAGCCCGAGAGGATAGTCGAGTTGACCACGTCGCCGCCGCTCATGATGTCGCCGATCAGCCGGTCGCTGACGATCCGGGAGTTCAGGATCCCCCGGTTGGCGAAGATGTTCTCGATCGTGTGCGTGAGGATCGTCGTGGTGTCGAGCCCCTTGCCGAAGTAGAGATTCCGGGAGCCGTTGGGCGAGAGGATGTTGACGTTGTTGGCCTCGCCGCCGACGTAGAAGTTGGCCAGCCGGTCGTTGGTGACGGCCGAGAAGTTGGTGGCATTGCCGCCGATCCGCACGAAGCCCAGGGCGCCGGTCAGGCCCGAGCCGGGATCGGGCAGCGAGGCGACGATCGTCCCGCCGCTGAAGCTCCCGGCGGCCGGGGCGAACTGTGTGTTGCCGTCGATCTCGTTGGCCTGGAAAAGGTTGAGCCGCCCAGACACCTCGAAGAGGACGGTCTTCTGGGTCGGCGAGCTGGTCTGGCCGGTGGTGGGCGCCGCCGCCGCCTGGCCGCCGGAGACCACCTTGTTCACGACCACGCTGGTCCCGATCGCGATGGGCAGGCCCAGCCGGACCAGGAAGGTGTCGTTCAGCCCGTCGTTGGATACGCTCTGGGTGGGGTTGGTGCCGAAGAACGCCGTGGTATCGACCCCGCCGAACCGGAGCGAGTTGACCCCATCGGGGATGCTGATCGACGCCCGGGGCTGGGTTGCCGATCTCGAGGTCGTCGAGTCGGTGACCCCGAGGTAGAAATCGGGGATGTTGATCGACTCGATCCCCAGGCCAGACCCGCTCTTCTCCGAGCGATTGGCCTGCTCGGTCAGCTGCTGGAAGAAGACCTGCCCGGTGCTCCCCGGGGCCTTCGTGACCTTCTCCGTGATCCGGGTGCCGGTCGGGTCCGTCCCGGCGATCGTGATCGACTTGATCTCGGTCCGCGAGGTCAGCGCGGCGGGGTTGCCGGTGGCGTCGTTCTGCTTGAGGACCTGGAGCGTCCCCCGGCCAGTCAGCGTGAGGGTCCAGTGGTCCCCCGCGGTGTTGACGCCCGAGACCGAAGCCGCGAGCAATTGCCGGGCCTCCAGACACTCGGCCGAAGGACGGAGGGCACGCGGCCGACCTGGGTGCTTCCGCATCGACATGGAACAGACTCCCTTGCACGAGGCTCGCGTCCGGAGACCAGGCTCGACCCGGGCCGCCACGACCACCGGTAGCGTCCCCGACCGATCGTCCCGGACACGTCCCGATCTCTCCGACCGACCATCGGACCCGTTGTTTCTATCGGCCGCACTATCCCTACGCTTGAATCATTCGGTAAAATCGCACGATCCGCCCAAGTCGAAATCATACCACGGAAGCTCCCTTGCACGCATTAAGGGGAGATATCACGCACGGGGTCGGATCAGACCGACGACCGGGCCGAAGAAGGACTTGATGAAACGCCCCGCGAACAATCGGCGACGACCGGTCGTCCACATCACATTGGCTCGGGCCGCGCGACTCCACCGTCTCCTGACGATGCTGGCCACCGGGCCGATAGCGCGCGAGGCGCTGCTGGAATCCCTGGCCATTGGCCTCCGGACCTTTTACCGCGAACTCGACTTGCTCAAGCGATGCGGGATCAAGGTCCGCCGCGAGGCGAAGTCGTACCGCCTGGGCTCGACCGTCGCCGAGGCCGAGGGCCGGCTCCCGTTCCCCGACCCGCAACTCAGCTTCGCCGAGATGGCCGAGCTGGCCGGCCATCCCGGCGACGCCGCCCGGCGGCTCGCCGAGATCTATGAGGGGGTCGTCAAGCCCCCCGCCCCGGCGCCGAAGCGGCGGAGGAAGAAGAAGGACGACGGCTGATTCTCGAGGCGTGGGGACCGCCGGTCCCGATCGGGATCCGACCCCAACGCGAGCGGATCTCCGATCGCCCGGTCGGGGAGAATCGGGGAGAATGTCATGCAAGACGCCCGGCCCCCGTCAAGGAGGGCCGGGCGTCTCGATTCGGAATTGGCGGCGGAACGGGAAGGGTCAGGCCTTGGCCTTCTCGAGGGCGGCCTTCTTGACGATATCTTCCTGGAACCGGGAGGGAAGCTTCTGGTATTTGAGGAACTCCATGCTGAAGCTCCCCTTGCCCTGGGTCATGCTCCGGAGGTCGTTGGAGTAGCCGAACATCTCGGAGAGCGGGACCTCGGCCAAGATGACGGAGAATTGACCTCGGCCCTCGGTGCCCAGGATCACGCCCCGCTTCGAGGAGATGGCGCCGGTGACGGGCCCCTGGAACTCGGTGGGGACCTCGACCTCGACCTTCATGATCGGCTCCAGGAGGACCGGGTCGGCCCTGCGGAAGGTCTCGCGGAAGCAGTCGCGGGCACAGATCTGGAAGGCCATGTCCGACGAATCGACGTCGTGATACGAGCCGTCCTGGAGGATCATCTTGACCCCGAGCACCTCGTAGCCAGCGACCGGGCCCTTGTGGAGCGAGTCGCGGAAGCCCTTCTCGACCGAGGGGATGTACTCCGACGGGATCCGGCCGCCGGTCACGTCGTTCTCGAAGATGAACTGCTCGGACGAGTCCTCCGGCATCGGCTCCAGGACACCCTTGATGTGGGCATACTGGCCCGAGCCGCCGGTCTGCTTCCGGTGTTTGTAGTCGAACGAGGTGACCTTGGTCGGCGCCTCGCGGTAGCTGACCTTGGGCATCCCGACGGTGCAGTCGACCTTGTACTCGCGGCGGATCCGCTCGACGTAGATCTCCAGGTGGAGTTCGCCCATCCCGGAGATGATCGTCTCGCTGGTCTCCTTGTCCACGTGGACGCGGAAGGTCGGGTCTTCCCGCATGAACCGGTTCAGGGCCTTGGAAAGCTTGTCCTGGTCGCCTCGTTTGTTGGGTGCCACGGCCAGGTCGATCACCGGCTCGGCGGCGTAGATGCTCTCCAGGGAGACGTTGGTCCCCTCGGCGCAGTACGTGTCGCCAGTGGCGCACTCGATCCCCATGACGGCCACGATGTCGCCGGCCCCGGCGAAGTCGATGTCCTCCTTCTCGTCGGCGTGGACGCGAAGGATCCGGCTGATCCGAGCCTTCTTCCGCTGCCGGGCGTTGAAGTAGAACTCGCCCTTCTTCAGCGTCCCCTGGTAGATCCGCATGTAGGTGACCTGGCCGAACGCCTCCTCGACGAGCTTGAAGGCCATGGCCACAAGAGGCGCGTCGGGGTCGGCGGCGAGGGGGACCTCGGCCATCCCGTCATTGTTGTCCTTGGCGAAGATCTCGCGGTCCAGCGGGCTGGGGAGGTAGGCGTTGACGGCGTCGAGCAGGCACTGGACCCCCTTGTTCTTGTACGCCGAGCCGACCAGGACCGGGCAGATCTGCTGGGCGACGGTCGCCTCGCGGATCGTCGCGTGGATCAGGTCGAGCGGGACCTCCTGCTCTTCGAGGAGCAACTCCATGATCCGGTCAGAGACCAGCGAGAGGGCCTCCAGCATTCCCTGGCGTGCGCGCTCGGCGGGCTCGACGAACTCGGCGGGGATCGGCCCTCGACGGACGGTCAGGCCCTTGTCGCCCTCGAAATAGACGGCCTCGCGGGTGATCAGGTCGATCACGCCGGCGAAGTCCACCTCGGCGCCCATCGGGATCTGGAGCGGGACGGTGGTCAGGCCCAGCTTGCTCTCCAGCTGCGCGATCACGTTGCCCGGGTTGGCGCCGGTCCGGTCCATCTTGTTGATGAACGCCAGCCGGGGGACGCGATACCGCTTCATCTGGCGGTCCACGGTGATCGACTGCGACTGGACACCCGCCACGGCGCAGAGGACCAGCACGGCGCCGTCAAGGACGCGGAGCGACCGCTCCACCTCGACGGTGAAGTCGACGTGGCCCGGGGTGTCGATGATGTTGATCTTCTTGTCGAGCCACTGGACGGTCGTCGCGGCCGACGTGATCGTGATGCCGCGCTCCTTCTCCAGCTCCATGTGGTCCATCTTCGCGCCTTCGCCCCGGACCTCCTTGATCGAATGGCTCTTGCCCGAATAGAACAGGACCCGCTCGGTGAGCGTGGTCTTGCCGGAGTCGATGTGGGCGGAGATCCCGATATTGCGGACGTTGCGGAGGTCTTCCATTGGCGGTAGCGTCTCGTCTCGAAGGGCGTTGATAGCCCCTCGTCCCATGATCAGCCGAAGATCGCCAGGCTGGGAGTGGCTCGACCCCTCCAAACCAGGAAGGGCCGAAAAGGCTTTCGAAGCCGGGAAGCGCGAGGAGGCGGGTCGGACCCTAATCCGTGGGGCGGCAGCGAGGAAGGGACCGGTCCCAAGGTCGGAGAGAAGGCAGCGCGGAATCGGCACCGTCCGGGTTCGCAGGGCCTCCATCATATCAATCCGGCCGCGCGGGTCAAGGCCGGCCCGAGATCGGTTTACGACTACTATACGGCCCTGGGCAAGATTTGTTCACCCCAAATCCCCCGCAAGATCGATCCGACCGGCCCTTCGAGGGCGCCTCGCCTGGTCGGTCGCCGGAGAAATCAGGCGACCGCCAACGAAATCTCTCGAAGGATCGTGGATCGGTGGCGAATAAAAGGCAAACCCCTTCCGTCGAGTGGTGGCCGATTGCGGTCCATCGGGATTTGACATCCATGGCCGGTCGCATTATGCTCGCCATGACAATTGTCCGAAACGCCGACCGCCGTGAAGGCAAGGCCCCCGGTGGGCTGGGCCGGCGGGACGATTCCGGACACTCCGGGGAGCGGGGATCGATGGACCCGACGCGATGGCCGTCGCCGGCAGGGCCGAGGATCCTGGTCCCCGGCTACCCCCAGTGGTCCTGGCGGCAGCGCGAGCGGGCGGCGGTCCTCTTCGCCACCTATGCCGCGGCGATGGGCGTGGGGGTCTACGCGTGGGGGACGGCGGTCGGGCTGGCGGTCCTGGCCTTCGGGTTCGCTACCCACGCCTTCTCGGCGGCCGACGCGATCCGGCAGAACGCCTTCCCGGCCTACGGCCGATTCATCCCGGCGGCCACGGCCTCGGCCGGCCTGGGCGCGTTCTGCTACGCCCCGGCGCTGGTGGCGGCCTCGGTCTTCGCCTGGCCGATCGCGCCTGAGGAGCGGCCCCGCGAGGGCTACCTGGTCAATCGGTGGGCCTATTTCGATGGCGGCCCCCAGCCCGGCCAGACGGTCTGGCTCAGGCCGACCCGTGGGGCCCGGCCCAAGATTGCCCGGGTCATCGCCGGTGGCGGCCAGCGGGTCGAGTGGTCGGGCAAGAAATTCCGGGTCGACGACCAGCCGGTCGAGGGCTCGCCCTTCGGGGCTCTCGGCTCGCCTGACGAGTTGAAACTGACGATTCCCGAGGGACACGTCCTGGTCAGCTTCGGCTCTGACCCGCCGACGGCCCGGCCGGTCCCGGGGAACTGGGAGATCGTCGACTCTGGCGACGTCCGGGGCCGGGCCTGGGCCCGTTCGTATCCCTTCTGGAACCGCAGGCTACTCCGCTAAACCGAACTCTTTAAAGATTCCGGCGGGATGGGCGAGAAGGGCCGCGACACCGCCCCCCCGCGCATGCTACCCTGGGAAGCCAGGCGTGGCCCGGATCCAACGGGCCAGAGCCTGGCGACCTCCGTGGGCGAGATTTCCGGACGCTCCCGGGGCCCACGTCGCCGACGGACCCGGCCGGGATCGAGTTCATGGACCGACTGTGGGCCCCCTGGCGTGCTCAGTACATCAAGGAAGCCTCCCAGAAGCCGCCGGCCGCTCCGGAAGGTGGCTGCTTCCTCTGTCGCGGCCTGACGTCGGGGCCGGCGGAGGATCGCGACCACCTGCTGGCCTGGCGCGGCCCTCACTCGGCAGTCTATTTGAACCGCTATCCTTACAATAATGGCCACCTCCTGGTCGCCCCGACGGTCCACCGGGGGACCCTGGCCGAACTCTCGGGGCCCGAACTGGTCGAGCCGGTCGAGACCGTCCGGCGGGTCGTCTCCATCCTGGACCGGATGCTCCGGCCGCAGGGTTACAACATCGGGCTCAATCAGGGAGCTTCGGCCGGCGCGGGACTCCCCGGGCATCTCCACTGGCACGTCGTCCCCCGATGGGACGGCGACACCAACTTCATGCCCGTCCTGGCCCAAACCAAGGTGATCGTCGAGAGTCTGTTCGAGTTTTACGATCGGTTCGTGGCGGAGCTGGCGCTCGAGGGCTGACCCCGACGCTCCCCCACCGATGAGTTGGATAGCGATCGGCCCCGGGGCCGCCCCCCGGGCGATCCCCGGCCGGTCGTCGAGGTCCCGAAGACATGCTCCTGAACATCATCCGCGCCATCTTCGTGCTGGTCGTGGGCGGCCTTGGCGTCCGGCTGGCCCAGGCCACCGAGGGCTCGATCAACTGGGCCCTGCTCTTCGGCGGGATCCTGGCCGCGGCGTTCGCCATCCTGGTGGTCGACATCTTCACCCCCCGCAAGCGGATCCAGACCATCTCGGCGGTCTACTTCGGGCTGATTGTCGGGCTGATCCTCAGCAACCTCGTGCAGAGCGCCATCGAGCCGACCCTCACCGTCTTCCTGCCCAACGCCCCGACCCAGCGGGCTGTCCACGGGATCCTCACGGTCCTGATCTGCTACGCCAGCATCAGCACCCTGCTCCAGACCAAGGACGACTTCCGCTTCATCATCCCCTACATGGAGTTCTCCAAGGAGATCAAGGGGACCCGGCCGCTGGTCCTGGACACCTCGGTCGTCATCGACGGCCGGATCGCCGACGTGGCCGAGACCCGCGTCATCGACCAGCCGTTGATCGTTCCCCGGTTCGTCCTCCAGGAACTCCAGGGGATCGCCGACAGCTCGGACAAGCTCCGGCGGAACCGGGGCCGTCGGGGTCTGGACATCCTCAACAAGCTCCAGAAATCGACCGGCGTCGAGGTCAAGATCCACGACGCCGAGATCCCCGAGCTGGCAGGGATCCGCGAGGTCGACCAGAAGCTCGTCGTCCTCGCCAAGCACCTCGGCGGACGGGTGGTGACCAACGACTACAACCTGAACAAGATCGCCCGGCTCCAGGGGGTCGAGGTCATCAATCTCAACGATCTGGCCAACGCCCTCAAGCCGATCGTCCTGCCCGGCGAGACGCTGATGGTCAAGATCCTCAAGCGCGGCGAGGAGCCGGGGCAGGGGGTCGGCTACCTCGACGACGGGACGATGGTCGTCACCGAGCACGGCCATCAGCACCTGGGCGAGATGGTCCGCCTGACTGTGACCAGCGTCCTCCAGACCAGCGCCGGGCGGATGATCTTTGGGAGGATCGACCACCCCGCCCTCACCGGACGCGGTCCCGTCACCGCCCCTCCCCAGAATCCGGCGGCGGGGCCCCCCTCCGAGCGTCCCGTGGACCGTTCCCGCCCCTGAGGTTTCGGAGCGGATCCGGATCCGGGCGAGCGGGTCGGGGCTGGAGCGATCCGGCGATGTCGGCAAGGGTCCGGGTCTGGCTGGTCGGCCTCGCCCTGGCGGCGGTCCTGAGCGGGTCGCTGGCGAGAGACGAGGCCGCACGCGAGCTGAGCATCCCGCTCGCCCTGCTCGCGATCGCGATCACCGCCCTGATCGCCGAGGCGGCGAGCCTCCGGTGGCTCGCCCGGAGCCGGTCGGTCCCCGGGGTCCCCGAAGGCGCCCTCCCGGCCGATGGTGTGGTCGACGTCGTGGCGATGGCCTCGGTGGAAGGGGACCCGCTTTCGGGCGACCCCCGGTGGCGGCGGTTCCTCCGGCTCGTCGACGACCGGCCGGGGCCCGACGCCCCGCTCGACCCGTCCACCCCGGCGCTCCTGGGGCGGGTGGCCCTGATCTCGGTCTTCGTCGGTCGCGACGGCCGCCCCTGGACCGACCCGGAGATTGCCCGGGCCCACCAGTCGCTGGAGCGGGCCGGGCGGTGGATCGAGCGTGAGGCGGGCCGCCGCGGGGCCCTCGTGAACGTCGACCTGGCCGACACGTTCTTCCAGGTCGAGGACGAGGCGGATGACCCGGTCGAGGTCGCCTACGCCGCCGAAGGGGACGACGTCGGGCCGATGGAGGCCGACGCATCGATCAAGGCGGTCGTCGGGGTGAGCCGGGCGGCGTCCCGCCTCGGGTTCGTCGACGTGGTCGATCTCCTGGCCCGGATCAATCCTCGGATCGCCGCCGACGCTCGGGTCTGGCTCCTCCACCTCCGGCGGGCCGGCCGGTCGCTGGCGGTCCCGGCCTCGGAATCCGGCGTCTCCGGCGTCGGCCTGGCGGTCTGCCACGCCCGTGAGGCGAGTTTCCCGGAGCCCCTGACCGGCCCCGGCCGGGTCGACCCGACCACCGTGGCCCACGAACTCCTCCACCTCTTTGGGGCCTCGGACAAGTACGGCGTCGCGCTCCGCTCGTTCGCCCCGGGCTCGGTGACCTCGCGCGACGTCATGCGGCTTAACCACGATTCGCTCTCGAGGATGACGATCGACCCCCTGACCGCCTCGGAAATCGGCTGGGATCGCGTAAGCGGGCTCGCTGCGCAAAAAAACCGCCCCTGACCGAAGACGGTCAAGGGCGGTCGGGGCACGTTTCGATGGACAATAGCGATCGGATCAATCAGTTCGTCTCGACCGGCTGGTTGGACTTGGCGAGGGTATTGGCCAGGTTCGCCGCGTCGGAGGCGCGGCGGGCGTCGGCATACTTGGCCAGCGGGGCGGAGTGGGTCCCGTCGCCGTAGACGCCGATGACCGTATGAAGACCATGCATCTCACTCGTCTCGGCCCTCTGGAACAACCCGGACCTGATCAGCGAAGCGAGGTTCAGCTGCCAGAGCTGGGTTTCGGCCAATTTCGTCAGCATGGCGTGCCCCTAAGTCAGGTGTGGAGGGACCTCTCCTTGGCCATTCGAGTGATCGATCCGGACCGATCACTCTCCTACTATTCTAAACGCACGATTCACCTCGAAGGTTCTTCGGCGGCGGATTTCTTGAGATCCGGGCCGCGACCGCGGGGCGGTTCACCCACCTCATTATGCTCGCTATGCCATTGTTCGGGTAGAGGACTCATCCATCAAGGTCGTTCGCATCGTCTCCGAAAGTAAACATCCGGCCGGCGGATTCGATGGCCGGGATCCAAGGCAATTCCGACAGCGATCGAGCCGACCCAATCCTAGCAATTCGGGGGCCGCGTTCTACCAATAACCTCTTTTATACGATGCGAAGTGCCGGACCGCCCGGTCTGCCCTTGGAATTCGAGAAATTGGGGTAAACCCCGACTCGTCGCTCCGACTTCGAGACTTTTTTGCATCATGAGACGCTGGACCGACGGGTTTTCTTGTTGGCCAATTGTGCTAAGAGGCTGCAAATTTGGGCGGTCCGCAGTCGCGGTTGGTTGTTCGCTGACGGATCCCTTTCGATGGTCTGGTCGAGGTATCAGGATTGATGGAGTGAAACTGTTTCGGAGAATCGCTTTGCTCAGGAGTGCGGCAAAGCCGAGGAAGGGGGGGGTTCTTCCTTCGACTGACCGGTTCCGCGCTCACGCGATGGCCGCGAGGTCGGCCGCCAACGCGAGGGCTCCGTGGACGACGACCACCTCGCCCAGCGCCGCCGGGACGATGTCGTACTCGTGGAGGAATGGGGGGAAGGCCCGCTCCCGGACCGTGGCCCGGATCGGTCCGAGCCAGAGGGCCTCCTCGATCAGCGAGACGCCGCCCCCGAGGATGATCCTCCGGGGTCCAAGCAGGGTGACGACGTGGGCGAGGGCCTGTCCCATCGCCCGGGACGCGCGGGCCAGGAGGGCGGAGGCCTGGGGGTCGCCAGCCCTCGCGGCGGTGGCGACGAGCCGGGCGTCGACCCGAGAGGGGTCGTTGCCGGCGAGTTCCTGGAGCGGGCCGGAGCCGACGTCCTCATCAAGGATCCGCCGGGCGGCCCAACCGATCGACCAGCCCGAGGCCACGTCTTCGAGGCGGCGCGGCCCTTGGTCCTCAACGTCCACCCAGAGGTGGCCGATCTCCGCCGCCCCGAGCCCCGAGCCTCGATAGATCCGGCCGCCCAGGATCAGACCGCCGCCGATCCCGCTCCCGACGGTGACGTAGAAGACCGGCGAGAGCCCGACGCCGGCCCCGAACCGGGCCTCGCCGAGCCCGGCCGTGTCGGCGTCGTTCTGGACGGCAACCCGGGGGATCCGGAGCGACCCTCGGGCCCAGCCCGCCAGGTCGAACCCGTCCCAGCCCTCGACCTGGTGCGACCGGACGACCGCCCCCCGATCGGCGTCGACCGGCCCGCCGAAGCCGATCCCGACGGCCGACGGCCACGAGTCGCCGAGCCCCTCGGTTTCAAGCAGGCGGGGCAGGGCCTCGGCGATCTGGCGGAGGATTCCCGCCGCGCCTACGTCGACCCGAATCACGAGTCGGGCGAGGCCGATCAACTGGCCGTCGCCTTGGCCCAGGCCAAGCTGGAGCTTGGTCCCGCCGATCTCGATGCCGAGCAGGAGGGGGCCGGCGGCGGCCATCAACGGGCCGAGGAGGCGGCGGGTAAGGCCTCGCCAAAGCGGCGGAGGAGGTCGTCGATGACCCAGTGGAAGGCGACCTGGTGGAGCGACTCGACGATCCCCATGTCGTCGATCCCCGCGTGCAAGTTGTGATGGCCCAGCGACTTGAGCTTGCCGCCGCCGAATCCGGTGATGCCGACGGTGGTCATCCCGTGGGTGTTGGCCCATTCGACGGCCCGGAGGATGTTCGGGCTGTTGCCCGATCCCGAGATCGCCAGGAGGACGTCGCCGGGCGAGGCCAGGTTCTTGAGCTGCTCGACGAAGATCCGGTCGTAGCCCTCGTCGTTGCCCCAGGCCATGATCCCGGCCGTGTTGTCGGTCAGGCTAAGGACCTTGAGCCGCTTCTGGTCCTCGAAGTCGCGGAGCGTCCCCTTGGCGAGGTCTTCGCAGAGGTGCGACGCATTGGCGCCTGAACCGCCGTTGCCGATGATGAAGACGAATCGGCCCGCGCGATAGGCGTCCTCGACGACCCGGCTGAGGTTCTCGATCTGCCCGAGGTCGAGGGCCTGGATCTCCCGGCAGACGCGATCCAGATAATCCTTGACTCCCAGCGTCGCTCCCAACATCTCCGTGGCCTCCCGCCTGCTGCGCCTTCGGGACGTCCTCGCCCGTTCCTCTCGGTCGGGATTGTAACCGCCGGATCGGCGTCGAGATAGCCCGACCGGCCGGGTGCCCTCCGGGGAAATCGGGCGACCTCGACGGAACCCGGCGCGAGATCGCACTAACAAGTGATAGGAGCGACCCGCCCGGACCCGACACCGGGCGCGAGCCCTCCTCCCCGACCGAGGTGACCTACGATGCGACTGACCCTCCGGACCCTCATCGCCTGGCTCGACGACACACTGACCCCGACCGAGGTCCGCGAGATCGGCAATCAGGTATCTGAGAGCCCCTTCGCCAAGGAGCTGGTCGAGCGCGTCCAGCGGGTGACCCGCCAGCGGAGGCTGACGGTCCCGGGCCAGACCGGAGCCGACGCGACCGACCCCAACGAGGTGGCGAACTACCTCGACAACGTCCTCCAACCCGAGCAGGTCGCCGAATATGAGAAGCGCTGCCTGACCTCGGACGTCCACCTGGCCGAGGTCGCCAGCATCCATCAGATTCTCAGCCTGATCGGACACAAGGCGAAGGTCCCTCCCGACGCCAAGCTCCGGATGTACCGGCTGGTCAAGGGCCGTGAGGCAACCGGGCGGTCCTCCGAGCGGCCCTCGAAGTCTGGCGCCTCGGGCGCGAAGTCCCCGGTCACCGAGCCGATCACCGCGTGGTCGGGCTCGATCGCGCGGCGTCGCCCGCTCCTGGAACGGGTCGGGCCGCCGCTCCTGGTCCTGGGGCTGATCGGGCTCCTGGGCCTGACCGCCTCCTTCAGCCTGAGCCCCGAGCTGAAGCGGCCGCCGATCGCTCTCGGGCCCATCGACCCCGCCGCGAAGCCGGTCGAGCCAACACCTCCCGGGCCCGGACCGGCCAAGGGGCCGGAGCCCGCGCCGCCGAGGCCCTTGCCGGCCGCCCCCAAGCCCGAGCTGGCCCCCGCCCCCACCCCCGAGGCGATGCCCGACGAGGCCCGGCCCGGTGAGGCCGGGTCGTTCGAGGCGATCCAGGGAGTCGTCCTCCGCCCCTCGGCCGACGGCGCCGGCTGGGATCGGGTCGAGGCCAGGGCTCCGCTCAAGGAGCGGTCCCGGCTGCTCAACCTGGCCCCTTTCCGGAATACCCTGAAGCTGGGGAGGTCCGAGGTCGACCTGGTCGACTCCACCGATGTCGTCCTCGACGAGGCCGACCGGGGCCAGCCTCCCCGGATCGAGCTGAGGCGCGGGCAGGTCGTGCTCCGGGGGTCGGCGACCCCGTCGCCGTTCACCGTCCGGTTCGAAGGGCAGGTCCTGGCAATCACGCCACCAATCGGGGTGAATGTCGGCCTGGAGCGGATCCCGACCCTGATCCCGGGCCAGCCCGAGCCCGCCCCGGCCCGGCTCCGGATCTTTGTGCCCGAGGGCCACGCGGTCCTCAAGGTGGGCGAGTCGGAGGAGTCGCTCAACGGGCCCGCCGAGGTGTCCCTCCAGGCCTCGGGCCAGTTCGCCGAGAAGGGCCGGCAGCCGACCCCCGCGTGGGTTGCCGAGGCGGCCCCTTCGACCTTCGTCAAAGAGATCGGCGACCAGTTCGTCGCCCTGCTCCGCCCCGGCCGGCCGATCCTCTCGGACCTCGTCGAGGCGATGGACGACCCGCAGAAGGACGTCAAGCGGATGGCCGTCTACGCTCTCGGGTCGATCGGGGCGATGGAGATGGTCGTCACGGTCCTGGACCGCAAGGAGGACCCCTCGATTCACCGGGCGGTGGTCGACGTTCTCCGGACCGGACTGGCTTCCGGCGGCGACCCGGCCCGGGCGGTCCGCGAGGCCCTGGTCCGCCAGTACGACCAGCCCTGGGCCGGTCTCACCGAACGCCTGATCGTCGGCCACCGGCCCGAGGACGCCAAGGACGAGCCGACCATGACCAAACTTGTCGACTATCTGTCGGGCGCCCCGAGCCGGGGGACCCGCGAGCTGGCCCTCGACAACCTCCGGGCTCTGACCGGCCGTGATAGCCTCGAATACGACCCCGACAATCCTGAAGGCAAGGGTCTCCGTGCCTGGCAGGATCTCGTCCGCGTCAAGAAAGAGCCCGGCAAGGAGGCTCGACCGACCGCCAACGCCCCCCGGTGATCCCCGGGCCGCCCGACCCAATTCCGCCCGGCCAACGGTTGACAAACGAGTCTTGATGTTCGATTCGGGAAGTTGTGCGAGATCAGACGGCCCTTCAGACCTTGATCTCTGATCCAGATGACCGGTTTAGCCATCATCCCACGTTCATCAGCCATGCGCCGGGCAATGATCCCCGAAGCCGGAGCCCGCCCTTGAATGAGTCCTACCGTGAATACCGGGCCATCGCCGAGCATGCGGCCCGGGAGGCGGGCGCCCTGCTGCTCGACTCTTACGGCAAGGTCGCTGTCCGCGAGAAGCGGCCCGGCGACCTGGTGACCGAGGCCGACTCGGCCAGCCAGCGGCGGATCGCCGCGATCCTGGCCGGGTCGTTCCCCGGACACACCCTCCTGGCCGAGGAGGACGGCGCCGAGCCCGACCCCGTCAACCCCTGGCGGTGGATCGTCGACCCGCTCGACGGCACGACCAACTTTGCTCACGGCTTCCCGTTCTGGTGCGTCTCGATCGCGTTGGAGCATGCCGGCGAGCTGGTCGTCGGGGTGATCCACAACCCCCTGACCGGTCAGACCTTCGGAGGCTCGAAGGGGGAGGGGGCCGACCTCGATGGCCGCCCCCTGGGCGTCTCGTCGGCCGCGAGGCTCCGCGACTCCCTGATCGCGACCGGGTGGCCCACACCCTTCGAGCCCGACTCCGAGCGGACGCTCGCCCAGGCCGGTCGGATGTCCACCGGGACCCACTCGATCCGGCGGACCGGCTCCTCGGCGCTGAACCTGGCCTACGTCGCTTCGGGAGTCTTCGACGTCTTCTATTCCACGGCCGTCCACCCCTGGGACGTGGCCGCCGGCGTGGTCCTGATCCGCGAGGCGGGCGGGACCGTCACCGCGATCGCCGGCGGCCCTTACGACATGTATCGCCGCGAACTCCTGGCGACCAATGGGAAGGTCCACGGGGAGACGGTCGAGGCCCTCCGATCGGCCTGGTCGGGCGGAGACTGAGATTCTGGGGACATTCCAAGGTTCTCGGCCCTGCGTAGGGACAAATGAGCGTCGTATTCACCTCTAAATGACCCTGAGGCCGAGGCCCTGATCGTTGGCGAGAGTCCTGACGGCGTGGTAAGATAGGATGGCTGACGGACCCGCTTCGAGGCCCGTCCGATCGGGCCCGGTACCCAGGTCCAGAGTGTTGCGGAACTTCTTGAACCTCTGGGCGATCGAATGGCTGTGGTCGGTCCTCGCCGGCCTGGCGTCCGGCGCTCCTCCCGACGGCCCCGGACCGACGCCAGCCCAGGCGGAGGTGGTCCCTCGCCGAGAAGATCCTCCTATCCTGATCTTCCTGAATGCCCCGGGCGACCGCGAGGCGTTCTGGAAGATGCTCGGCCGGCCCGACTTCGTCGTCCTCAACGGCGAGCGCTACCGAAAGCTCCGCCAGGGGACCGAGCCCTCGAAGGCGGTTGGGGCCGTTCCGATCGACTCGATCACGGCGACCGGGGACGTCGCCGGGGACTGGGCCCAGCTTTCGGTGGAGATCCGGGCGACCCTCCCGGGGGAGGGCACGACCTGGGTCTCGATCGGACTCGACGGCCTCACGCTCGCCGAGGTCCGCGAAGGGCCCCGGACCCTGCCGACCCGGGTGGCCGAGGGCCGTTCCTGGGAGGTCGAGCTGACCGGGCGGGGGGAGCACGCGATTGCCATCTCGCTCCTGGCCCCGGTCCGGTCGACCGCCGAGGGGAAGCGGCTCGACCTCCCGATCCCGCTGGCGGCTTCAACCCGTGTCGAGCTGGCCGTCCCGGACAAGGTCGAGGACGCCAGCACCGGCCTGAACGAGCCGGTGGCCGTCCTGCCCGCCCGGGGGGGTCCGGGGGCCCGACTGGTTGCCCGCCTGAGCCCCCGGCCCCGGGTCGAGCTGGCCTGGCGCGACCGGACCGACCCGGCGGTCAAGCTCCCCGCGCTGCTCTCGGCCCAGGGAGAGATCGCCCTGGAAGTCGAACGGGGCCTGATCCGGTCTCGGAGTTTCTGGGTCGTCAACGCGATCCGGGGGTCGGCCGGCCAGATCGCGGTCCGGCTCGAACCGGGCGAGGAGGCCCTGGACGTCGAGGTCGACAAGCGGCCCGCACAATTCGAGACCCGGCGCGATGGCGACCGGTCGATCCTGGTCGTCCCCCTGGCCGACCCGCTCCGGGTCGGCTCGCCCCGTGACCTGGTCATCAACACCCGGCGACCGGTCGCCTCGGCCGGGGCCGCCCGGGTGGCGATCGGGGGCTATGTTTTCGAGCAGGCCCGGGTCCAGACCGGGTTCCTGGCGATCGCCCCGAGCGGGCCTATCTTCCTCAACCCGACGCCCGGCCGGGGCCTCCGGCGGATCGACCCGAGAACCGAGCTGCCCGAGAACTTCCCGGCCCGTCGCGAAGTCGCCCTGGCCTTCGAGTTCAATGATCAGCCCTTCGAGCTCGGCCTGGGCATCGAGCCCGCCCCGCCCCGGCTCCTGGTCGAGAACCGGACCACGATCACGGTGGATCCCCGGTCGGCCCGAATCGACGCCCGGCTGACCTGCCGGGCGTCGCAGGGCCGGACCTTCGAGCTGGCCGTCCTCGTGCCCGAGGGACTCGAATTCGAAGGGGCCGGCCCGCCCGAGGTCGTCGCATCCGCACAGGCCGTCCCCCTGAACCCCAAGGAGCCCGGCGACGACGGCCCCGGGATCCCGAGAGCTCTGACGATCACCCTGACGCCCCAGGCCCGCGAGTCGGCCGAATTCACGGTCCAGCTCAAGGGGCGTCACGCCATCGACGCCTCCCGGCCCGTCTCGGTCCCGCTGTTTCAGCCGATGGCCGGGCCGACCACTGGCGAGCGGTTCGCGGTGGTCACCGACCGGAACGTCTCGGCCGAGCCGGTCGAGGGGCCCTCGCCGTTCCGGGTCGAGTGGGACGCCCCGCCGCCGGACTGGGCCTGGCCCACCCGGCGTCCCGGCCCCGAACTGGGGCTGCTCTGGCTCAGGACCGACGCCAGGCCCGAGGCGCTCCCGCTCCGCGTGACGGTCCGCCCCCGGTCGATCCGGCACGAGTCGACGCTCGTCGCCACGCTCGACCGGAAGGGGGCCGAGGTGGTCGACGAGGTGTCCGGCGAAGTCGCCTTCGGGGCCGCGTCCCGGCTCGACCTGGCGATCCCACCAGAGGTTCCCGCGCGATGGGAAGTCGAGGGGGTCGACCTCGCCGGCCGCGAGCCGATCGGCCAGGATCCCGACGGGACCCGGCGGTATCGCCTCCGGTTCGCTCGCGACTATGCCGAGTCGTTCCGGCTCCGGATCCGCTACCGCCTGGCTTACCCCGAGCCGCTCGGGCCGGGCCACGACGTCCGGCTCCGGCTGGCCCCGGCGCGGGTCCTGGAGGGGTCGTCGATCGGCCAGCACCTCCGGGTGGCCGCCGAGCCGGGGATCGAGCTGTCGGCCGAGGCCAGGGGCTGGACCCCGGCCCTCGGACCCGACCCGACCACCGCCACCGACCCGGCCCCGCCGGTCCGGATCGCGCTGAGTCGGCCCGACGACCGGCCGGGTCCGGTGGCGATCCTGGCCCGGCTCGGCCCCCGACTGGCCCTCCCCGGCATGGTCGCCTCCCGGCTCTGGATCCGGACGGTCCAGCGGCCCGAGAATGACCTGGCGACCTCGGCGACGTTCTGGGTTGAGTCCCGCGAAGGGCCGATGACGCTCGGGCTCCCCCCCGGCTCCCGGCTGATCCGGAGCCGGGTCGGCGGCCGAGAGGTGTCCGAGGGGGAGGTCGAGGCGGTCGCCGCCGACGAATACCGGATCCGATTCCCGGCGACGACGCCGACCGGCCCGGTCCTCGTTGGGGTCGACTACGAGGTCCCGGCCGCCTCGGCCTCCGGCGGCTGGGAGCCCCCGAGGCTGCTCGGGGGCGGGGTGGTCCAGCAATCGGCCTGGGAGGTCCGGGTTCCCGGGACCCGCGCTGGAATCGGGACTCCGCCCGGCTGGACCGACGAGAACGAGTGGTATTGGGAGGGCCTGCTCTGGCGGCGTCGGCCGTGGAAAGGCCCGGCGGAGCTGGCCCACTGGCTCAACGGCGGGAACCTCCGGTCCCGGGTCACCGAGGTGCTGGACCTCGGCGATCAGTCGGGCCGGCACAGCTACCTGTTCGGCCGGCCGGGGCCGCCGACGGCCCTCCGGTTCTCGGTCTTCTCGCGGTTCACGCTGGTCCTGCTCTGCTCCGGGCCGCTCCTGCTGGTCGGGCTCCTGATCCTGGCCCGTCGGCCACCCCCCCGCGCGGTGGGCGTCGTCCTGCTGACCCTGGCCTTTGGCGTGGCGGCGTTCGCCGACCCGAGCGCGACGATCCCGGTCCTCCAGACGGCGGCGCCGGGGGCGATCCTTTTGCTAGGAGCCCTCCTGATGAACTGGGTTCTGGAGCGCCGGGGGCAGGACCGGTCGACCGGCGGGCCCGCCCCGATCGTCGGGCCGCCCGCGCCGGGGGTCTCGATCGCGGCGGCGCCCGGGGTCGGCTCGGACGACTCGACGGCGATTCGCCCCAGGCCCGCGGCCGGCTCCGCCCTCTCGACGGCTGACCACGTCGTCCTGACCCGATCGCCCGAGCGGGCGGCGGATGGGTCCTCCACGACGGAACTGGGCCTCCGATGACACGTCCCGCCCGCCCGAATCGACCGGACCGACTCCGCCGTTGGACCCGCGGAATCGCCCTCCTGGCGGCGGTCGCCATCCCGGGTGCCGGCCCGCCGGAGGTGGTCCGGGTCCGGATCCCGGCCGCGAAGGTTTCGGCCTGGTTCCCGGCGGGGTCCGAGCTCCAGGTCCTCGCGCCCGCCGAATTCGAGGGACTGGTCCGGTCGGCCGGGTTCCGTGACGAGAGGCCCCGGGGGCCTCGGATCCTGAAGGCCGGGCACTCGGCCCGATGGGAGTCGGGGGTCCTGATCGGCCGATCGGAGCTGGAGGTCGAGCCCCCCGGCGGTCCGGACGCGGCCCTCCTGGTCCTGGAGCCCTGGTCGCCGGCCCTGTCGCCCGGCGGGCTCGGGGCCGACCTGGCCCGGGCGACCGGGGACGGGCGGCTCGCCCTGAAGCTTCCGGCGGGCCGGGCGAGGACCGTGACCCTGGACTGGCAGCTCCGGGCGCGGTCGGGATCGGGCGGCCGGTCGTTCGCCCTGGACCTGACCGGTTCCGAGCCGTCGGGCCTGACGCTCGACCTCCCCTCCGACCTCGCGCCCGAGCCGGGTCCCGGCCCGACGATCGGGCCCGGGCCCGACCCCCAGCCCGGTCGGTCGACCTGGCGGCTCCCGGCGGCCCGGGGGCGGGTCGCCCTTCGGCTCCGGGACCGGACCGAGGGAGACCCGGCCGGTTCGCCCCAGATCTGGCTCGAAGGGCCGACCCGGATCGACCTCGGGCCCTCGCCGGCCAACTGGAAAGCCGAGTGGACGCTGGACGAGTCGCCGGGCGCCCCCCGTCAACTCACGGTCGAGCTCGACCCCGGCCTGGACCTGGTCGACGTCTCGGGGCCGAGGGTCGCCTCGTTCCGGTCCGAGCCGGGCGAGTCAGCGTCTCGGGTGTCGATCCGACTCGGGGGCGAGGCCCGAGGCCCTTCGCCGCTGACGATCCGGGCGATCTGCCAGGTCCCCGCCGAGGGCTCCTGGCCGATCCCCTGGGCCCGGCCGGTCGACGCGGCCTGGACCGGGGGCCAGATGACGGTCCGGCTCGACGGGACCCGGTTCCTCCAGTCCTGCGCTGAGGGGACCGGCCGTCGGGTCGCCCCGAGATCCGGCGAGTCCCCCGGGCTCCCCTCACTCGTCTTCGAGCCGGCCGGGGGCCCGGGCCCGGTGGCCACCCTGAGCTTCCGGCGGCCGAGGGTGGATGCGACGGTCGGGGTCCGCGGCCACCTCCGGATCGACGACGACGTGCCCCGGATCGAGGTCGCCCTGACCTGGTCGGTCGAGAAGGGTCGGCTCCTGGCCTATGCCGCCGACCTCCCGGCCGGCTGGACGCCCGACCGCGTCACCTCGGGCTCGGGGGAGTCCGTCGCCTGGCACGCCGACGAGCTGGCCAAGGGCGGCTCCCGGGTCCAGTTCAACCCCCCGGCCCCCGAGGGCGAGGCCCGGCCGGTCACGCTGACCTTGGCGGCCTCGGCGCGCGGGGCGGGCGTGGCCGGGGTGCTCGACCTTCCCCGGGTCCGGCCGTCCCCCGGAGGCGCCCGGGTCGTCGACGAGGTCTGGGTCGCCACCGTCGATCCGGGCGTGGGCTTTCGGCCGATCCTGGGGCGGGGGCTGGCCTGGATCGACCCGCCGGACCCCGCCCGGGACGCCGGGCCGTCGCCCTGGTCGGGCCAGGATCTCGCCGGCTCCCTGGCCTGGCGGTGGCTGGTCGACGACGCCGAGGCCCGGGCCGATCGGGTCCCGATCCGCGAGGTCCCCCGGGCCGATGTCCGGCTCGACGCCTCGGTTGATCGGGGTCGGCTGGGGCTCGACTGGACGCTCGCCGTCGACTCCCCGTCGGGCCGGCCGACCTCGATCCCGATCCACCTGGACGAACCGCTCGACGCCCCGATCCGGTGGCGGTCCGAAGGGCCCGGGGGGCCGGTCGTCGAGGCCCGGCCACTCGACGAGGCGCGTCGGACCGCGCTGGGACTCCCCACGGGCGGCTCGGCCTTCGAGCTGGAGCTGTCGGGCCCGATCCGGGGACGGGTCCGGCTCCGGGCCCACGCCGATCGGCCCTGGTCGGGTTCGGGCCGGATCCCGCTCCTGACCCTCCCCGGGACGTTCCGGCTCGGCGGACTGGTCGCGGTCCGGGTGGAGGACACCGCGCGGCTCCGGGTCGAGCCGACCGGCCTGACGCCGCTCGACTTCGCCGACTCGGGCCGCGGAGCCCCGGCCGAGGGGGCCCGGGGTCGGGTCGCGATGTTCGGCTATCGAGGGGCCGGCGGCCGGCTGAAAATCGAGACGGAGCCCGGCGGGTTGGAGCCGACCGGCGGGGTGATCCGCGAGGCTGACCTGATGACCCAGGTTTACCCGGGCGACGGACTCCGCCACCGGCTGACCCTCCGGGTGGCGGCCGACACCGCCCGCGACCTCGTCCTGACGATGCCGGCGGGCTCCGCGCTTGACCGGCTCCGCCGCGACGGCCAGGCGGCCCCGGCCAAGCCCGAGGGCCGGTCGTTCCGGGTCGCGATCCCCGGACCCGCCGCCGGTCGGGCCTCGACGATCTTGACCCTCGACTACCGGACCGAGCCGGCCTCGACCGGCCGGCTCGACCCCTCGGCCCTGCTCCCGGCGTCTTCGCTCCCCTGCCTCGGGTTCGCCTGGGAGATCGTCGCCCCCGAGCCCTGGGCGCTCGGCGAGGTGGCGGGGGGCCTGGCGAGATCGGATCCCCGCCCTGCCTGGAGCTGGGCCTCGGCCCTCCTCGGATTCGGACCCACCACCCCGGCTTTCCCCGGACGGCGGAGCACCCGGGACGATCGCGCCGCGGTCCTCGGCGACCTCGACCGGATCCTGGCCGAGCGGCCCCGGGACGAGTCGAGCCTCGGCGACTGGCTGGTGACGCTCGACTCGGGCCGATGGCCGATCGTGGTCGACCGCCTGGCCCTGCTGGCGGCCGGCTGGGGACCGGCCTCGCGGGTCGGCCCCGGGCCCGGGGCCACCGGCTCGGTCGGCTCGATCGAAGACGCCCTCCAGACGATGGGGCTGGCGGCCGTCCCGCTCGACGGGGTGGTCCTGATCACCAGCCGAGCCGAGTCGCCCGACGCGGGCCGCGTCCCGATCGGGGCGTGGTCGGCCGCGGTCCGCCCGGCGCCTGGGAACGGCGGCGACGAGGCCGACCGGTTCCAGTCCGCCTCGCGATGGCGGGGCGAGCCGACACCCCTCATTCCCTCGGCCGGCGAGTCACCCGAGCGGAGCCCGGGTCCGGTCGGCTGGCGGTCCTGGCGGCTCGTCGAGGCGGGATGGCCCGAGCCCGGGGCCTCGGCCACCCTGGTCGACGTTCGGGCGGAGTCGACCCGGGGATGGTTAGTCGCGTCGATCCTCCTGGCGCTGGGGGTCTGGGTCCGGGCCCGCCCCGCCCGGACCCGCGCGATCGGGATCGGTCTGGCCCTGGCCGGGGTGACCCTGACGATCGCCCGGACCTGGCCGGATCCCCCGGCCGCCGCGTCGGGCGCCCTGCGGGGGCTCCTGGGCGTCCTCGCCTTCTGGCTCGGCCGGTCGTTCCGGCCCGGACTCTCGGGGAGCGGCCCCCGACCGGCCGAGCCCCCGACGATCCGTCGGTCCGCGAACCCCGCCGTGGCCGCGACCGCCCTGGTCACGCTCCTCTCGATCGGCCTGGCCTCGATCACCTCGAAGGCCGGCCCGGACGCCGGTTCGCCGATCCTGGCCCTGCTCCCGTTCGACGGGCCGCCCGACCCGAAGGGGGTCCCCGACCGGGTCGTGATGCTTCTCGAAGACGCCGAGCGGCTCCGGGGTCTGGCCCGCCCGGACCGGACCCCGGTGGCCGCCCGGGCCGCGCTGGTCGCCGCCGAGCATCGGGTCTCCCGCGAGGAGGCGGGCTTCGCCGTCGTGGAGAGCCGGTACGAGGTCGAGGTCGCGGGGGAGGGGCCTTGCTCCTGGGCCCTGCCAATCGGCGCGGCCCGCGACCTTTCGGCGACGGTCGACGGCCGGCCGGTCCCGGTGGCAATCGCCGCGGACGGGGCCGTTGGATCGGTCGCGATGGCGGGGCCAGGCGTCCACTCGCTCCGGGTCCGGCGGTCGGTCCCGCTGGGGGCGGTCGGGCCGGTCGGGGAGCGGTTCCGGCTCCCGATCAACCGGGCGGCCTTCGCCCGGATCGAAGTGGCCCGGGACGCCCGGGGTCACTGGGTCGACGTCCCCGAGGCGGCGGGGCGGTCCGAGGTCGGCCCGGGCGGGATCGCCGGGATACTCGGGCCGGTCGAGGCGCTGGAGGTCCGCTGGTTCGCGACCGACCGTCCCCCGGCGGGGGGCCCTCGGGGCCCGGTCGAGGCCCGAATGCTCTGGGACGCCCGGCCGGTCGGCGACCTCCTCCGGGTCCGGCTGACGCACGCCGACCCCGAGGGGGCCTCGACGATCCGGCTGGCCCTGGAGCCGGGCCTCCTGGTCCGGGGGTTCACGATCCCGGACGTGGTGGGGACCCGCCGCGAGGGGACAGCGGATCGCCCCGAGTGGGTGGCCCATGTCGACCCGCCCTGGCCGAGGGACCTCCCGATCGAGATCGTCTTCTGGCGGCCCCACGCCCCGGGGCCCGGCGACCGGCGGATCCCCCGGGTCGCGACGCCCGACGCCTCGCGGTTCACCGGGATGGTCGGCTTCCGGCGGCCAGGCGACTGGTCGGGGCGTCTGGAGGGGGGCGGCGGGTCCGAGCCCCTGCCCGATTCGAGCTTCGCGCGGTCGTGGGGGGCGCTGCCGGAGGACGGGATGACCCTGGCCGGCTCGGTCCGGTTCGGCCAGGCCCCCGAGCTGAGCGTGGCGATCGGCCCCGTCTCGCCCCGGCGGGTCGTCCGGCCCCGGGTGACGGTCGACGTCGAGCCGGGCCGGCTCAATGCCTCGATCGAGGCCACCCTGTCCGACCGTCAGGGGCGGTCCTTCGAGGTCGAGATGGGGATCCCGGCCGACTTCCGGGTCGTCCGGGTCGAGGCGGCCGGGATGGCCGACTGGCAGAGGGCGGCCCGCGACCGGCTCCGGATCCAGTTCGACGGGTCGGAGGTCCCCGATCGGCCGATCCGGGTCCAGGGCTACCTGCCGGCCCCGGCCGAGCAGGTCATGGTCGAGGCCCGAAACTACCGGGCCCAGGTTCCCTGGCCGCGCTGGTTCGATGCCGCGGTCGAGCCCGGGACCCTGGACGTCCCGGCCTCGGTCCGGTTCGCGGCGGACCCCGCCGAGGGCGTCACGCCCCTCGGCGCCGGGGCCCGCGGGGGCCCGGGGCCGGCGTCCCGGTCGTCCTATCGGGTCGACAAGCCGGGCGGGATCGGGCCGGTCCAGTGGTCGTCGCCGAGGTCGCGAGTAGGCGTCTCGGTCCGGAGCGACCTGACGATCGACCCGGGCCACGTCACCTGGACGGCCGTCATCGACTGCGACGTGACCGGTGGCCCGGCCGAGTCGCTCCAGTGGAATCTCCCGACGGAGTGGGCCGCCGGGGCCGAGCTGGAGGTCGCCGGCCAGCCGAGGCGTCCGGAGGCAACCATTCGGGGGGCGGTCACGACGTGGAAGGTCTCGCCCGAACCGCCGATCTGGGGCCGGTCGAGGCTGGTGATCCGCTCCCGAGTCACGCTCCGGCCGGGGGTCGCTTTCGCCTTCCCAGAGGTCGCCCCGCTGGGACCGCCCGGCCGGGGATCGGTGGGCCGCTACGACCTGGCGATCGCCAACGTGTCCGGCCGAGCGATCGAGGTGGCCGGGTCGCCGGGGCTCCAGGCGATCGACGCCGCGAGATATCGCTCGGACGAATCGCCCGCGCCGCCGGGCTCGACCGACCGGGCCTATCGCGTGACCGGCGACCGCTGGACGCTCCAGGTCAAGGTCGGCGGCGGGGGAACCGGAGGCGGCCCCGGTCGCGAGGCGGCCCGGGTCGTCGGGGCGTTGCTCCGCGGCTCGATCGGCCCCGGCGGCGAGGTCACCGGGTTGGCCAGTTACGACCTGGAGCCCCGGCCCGGCCCGTTCCTTTCCCTCCGGCTCCCCGAGAGGGCTGAGGTCCCCTGGGCCTCGGTCGACGGCGCGGTCGCGCCGGCGATCCGGGACGGGCCCGGCCGGTGGCTGGTCGCGCTCGGCGATCGGGACGCCCGGCGGGTCGACGTCTGCTGGCGGGCCCCGGCGGGCCCGGCCGCCACCGCCGGATCCCCCCGCCCGGTCGCGATCCCCTCGACCGACCCGGCCGAGGTCCCGACCCTGATCCGCCTCTTCGCCCCCCGATCGATCGTCGTGGCGAGCCCGGCCGGTGGCCCCGAGGCGATCTCTCCCCGGGAGTGGGCGATCGAGGACGCCGAGCGACGCTCGCTCCGGGTCGTCGCCACCCTGTCTGATTTCGACCGGAGTTCGCCGGATCGGCGGGCCGAGATCGTCCGGGACCTCGTCGATTTCGAGCTGGGGGAGCGGGCCCTCCGGAGGGCATCGGAGTCGTCGACGGCCCTCTCGGAATCGGACGAAGGGCGGATCCGATCGGCCCGCGAGGCGATTGCGGACGCGAGCCAGGTCGCCGGGCTGGAGGACCTGGTCCAGGACGCCCGGGGTCGCGTCGGCCTGGGCCCGCCACCCGCCGACCCGGACGCCGAGGGACGCGACGACCCCGACGAACCGACCCGGATCCGCCGGATCGGCCGGGCCTACCCGTTCCGGAGCGAAGGTCGGGGACCGGGGCGGGCGGCCCCGATCACCTGGGGACCGAGGCCGGTCGCCCCCTGGTGGGGGGACCGGCAAGCCTGGCTGATTGCCTCGATCGGCCTGGCGGTCGCGCTGGGCTCGGCGCGACTGATCGCTCGACCGATCGGTGCCCGGCCCCGGTCGGCCCTGGTTGCGATCGGCGTGGTCGCGCTGGTCCTGCTCGCGCTGGAGCCGGCGGGGATAGGCTTGCTCCTGGCGGTCGCGGGCTTGGGCCGGGCGGTCGAGTGAGCGATGACCCCCCGGGGACGAAGAAGGCCCGCCATCCGGGGGATGGCGGGCCTGGTCTCGGATCGCGGAGTCGGACGGCCAATGGGGCCACCCGGGCTCAGGCGTGGAGCTGAGGGATCGGGGCACCGCCGTCGACGACCTTGATCGGCCGGCCGCGCGGGGTGGTGTACTGGGTGGCGATGTCAATCCCCATGCCCTTGGCCATGGAGGCGACGAGGTCCATGACCCCGACCGGCTGGTCGACGATGTCGACGCCGTCCTTGTCGGTGGCGCCGATGGCCTGGCCTCCCTTGAGGCCGCCGCCGCCCATGACGACCGACCAGCTCCGCGGCCAGTGGTCACGCCCACCGTTCTGGTTGATCCGGGGGGTCCGGCCGAACTCGCCCATCCAGAGGACCATGGTGTTGTCGAGCAGGCCGCGCTGGGCCAAGTCGGCGACCAGCGAGCCCATCCCCTTGTCGAGCTCGGGCTGGAGCCGGTTGGAGAGGGCGTTGAAGGCGTCGGCGTGGGTATCCCAGTCGCCCAGGGAGACCTCGACGTAGGTGACACCGGTCTCAACCAGTCGGCGAGCCATCAGGCAACCCGAGCCGAACGAGCCCCGGCCGTAGGCGTCGCGGACGGCGGCGGGCTCCTTGTCGAGCTTGAAGGCGTCGGTGTAGCGCGAGTTCATCATCCGGAGCGTCTTGGCGTAGACCGCCTTGTGATCGACGGCGCCCTGCCCGCGCTTCTGGGCGGCGAAGTTGTCCTCGGTCAGCCCGAGCATCTGGACCCGGCGGCTCATCCGCATCTGGTTGATGTCCTTGGGCGGCTCCAGGTTGGCGATCTTGCCGTTGGGATTGTTGACCACGAACGGCGAGTGCGCCATGCCCAGGAACCCGGCGCCCTCGCCGGCCGAGTTGATCGAGATGCAGTGCGGCAGGTCGAAGTTCTCGAGCTTCTCGCCCAGCTCATACGAGAGGACCGAACCGAAGGCCGGGTGGACCACGGTGGGGTTGGGGGCGTAGCCGGTGTGCATCATGTAGGTGCCGCGGTCGTGGTTGCCCTCCTTGGAGTTCAGCGACCGGATCACGTTGAGGTGCTTCATCTGCTTGGCGACGGTCGGCATGTGCTCGCTGATCATCACGCCGGGGGCCGAGGTGGCGATCGGCTTGAAGGGGCCGCCGTTCTTCTCGCTGTCGGGCTTGAGGTCCCAGGTGTCCATGTGGCTGGGGCCGCCGCTCATCCAGAGCACGATCATGCTCTTGTTCTGCTTGCGGAGCTGCTGCGCGTTGGCCGTGAGGGCCCCCGCGAACTGCATGGCGGGCACGGCCAGGGCCGTCGTCGCCATGTGCCCCATGAAGTGACGGCGGGACATCCCGCCGGGAACGATCAGGCGGTCGGACATCGGTCGAAAACCCCCATGCCTCTCGGGCGAGGCGGCCCCAGGGGCGACGCCAACAGGCGTCGCCCCGACTGCCGATCAGCGGTTGAGCACGAATTCGTTCGAGTTGAGCAGGGCCCAGAACATGTCTTCCATCACGCCGATCGTATCCTCGTTGTTGACGAGGTAGTGCCGGGCGGCGTCGAGCTCGCGACGGCCTGGCGCCCGGCTCAGGGCGGCGAGGTAGAGGTGGTTGACGACGTAGGTCTCGACCGAACCCCGGGCCTGGAGCCGGGCCCGCTCCAGAAGGTCGGCCAGGAAACTGCCCGACCGGCCGCCGACGGCCTGCTCCATCAGCGGGCCATTCATCATCATCAGGGCCTGGGGGATGGTCCCCTGGAAGCTCGTCGACTCCTCGCCCTCGTCGTTGGCGAAGGCGATGTCGAATTGCTTCATCCATTCGTCGCGCCGCTTGGCCTGGTCGTCGCCTCCGCCGCCCGCCTTGTGCGCGGCGGTCGCCACGATCAGCGAATCGAAGAGCTGCTCGGGCGTCATCGGCTTGAGGTTCATGTGGGAGAAGAGCGTCTCGTCCTTCTCATTCTCCTTGATTGCGGCGCTGGTCAGGTGATAGGCGTCGCTGTTCATGATCCAGCGGATCAGGGCCTTGGTGTCGTACTTGCTGGCCTTGAACTCCTGGCCGAGTTTGTCGAGCAATTCGGGATGGCTCGGGGGGTTATGGGTTCCGAAGTCGTCGACCGGCTGGACGAAGCCCCGGCCGAAGAAGTGGCCCCACATCCGGTTGACGTACGCCTTGGGGAACGAATCATTCGCCGGCTCGGTGATGAACCTGGCCAGGGCCTCGCGGCGGTCGACGTCCTTGTTCTGGCTGATTTTCCGGCCATCGAGGAAGGTCGGGAAGGCGATCCCCAGCCGGGCGTCCCGGCGCTCGAAGGAGGAGAACTTGTCGCTCGGCTCGTCGCTCAGCAGGTAATGGTCGGCGACCTCGACTCCGGCGGCGTTGGCGGTCCGGACCTCCTCGCGCCTCAGGCCCTTGTAAAAGGCGTTGATCCCCCAGAAGTCGGACTGCTTCCAGTCGTTGGAGGGGTGATCGTGGCACTGGGTGCACTGGATCTGCTGGCCGAGGAAGACCCGGGTGGTGATCGAGGTGAGGTTGACCGCCCCCTCGGCCATATGCGCCAGGGTGAAGTTGACCGCGCCGTTCTCCTTGTTGGAGCCCTTGGCGTCGAGCAGGTCGAAGGCCGCCTCGTTCCACGGGCGGTTCTCGGCGAACTGGCGGCGAAGCCAGGCGGTCAGGGCGCCGGGATCGACCTCGCGCCCCGGGTTCTTCCGGCCCAGGAGGATCACCTTCCACTGAGTCGCGAAGTTCTTGGGGTAGTCGGGGTGGGCCAGCAGGTACTCGACGAGCTTGGCCCGCTTGCCGGAGTCCTTGCCTTTGAGGAAGTCGCTGGCCTCGCGGATGTTCGGGATCCGGCCGAGGACGTCCAGGTAGGCTCGGCGAAGGAACTCCTCGTCGGTCGACGGCCGCGACGGCTTGACGCTGCTGTCTTCCCACGACGTCCGGAGCATCGCGTCGACGAAGTCGAGCTTGGCACCAGTCGTCCGGGCGGCCTTGGGCTGGGAGTCCTCGGCCGCGGACGGATGCGAGACGGCCAGGACGACCAGTCCCGAGAGGGCCAGCGCCCAGGGCGATCGTCGATGACGACGCAGCTTCATCATCCAACTCCTTGCTAAGACACCGGCTTCGCGAGGCGGCAGAGGTGGGGCCGGGCACCGATGGGCCGGCCCGGATCCCTTCAAAAATACTCGATGAGATTCGGAAGCGTCAAAGCTATTTTGAGCGATCACACGGGATTTTGCATGGGTGCTGTCTTGGGGGGAGTCACACCGTCAGCCAACCGATGCACCAAGCTTAACTCGACTCATGCCTCCTGGTAGCGGAAATTCCTTCGATTTTAAAAATTCTATGGGTCCGGTCATCGGTTGGCCCGACCCACTCGGGGCGGGATCCGCGCTATCCCCTTGCGGCCGATCGGGCGAGGGCGGACCCTGGAAGGGTCCGCCACGCCAGCCGCCCCGCGACGCCTCGGGCGTTCGCGAGCCGCCGAGGAGACACCCGAATGCGCTTCCGATCGTCCGGCCCGAGGATGCTCCGCGCCCTGGTTCTGGCCCTCGGGGCCGGGTCGGTCGGGACGCGGCCCCTCCAAGCTTACGTCGAATTCCCGAATGGGGCCACGAAGCCGACGGTCGTCGAGCCAGTCGGCAAACCCGCCGGGGAAACGCTCCGGACGATCCGGGTCGCGCCGGGCTTCCGGGTCGAGCTGATGGCCTCCGAGCCCCTGGTCCTCGACCCGATCGCCTTCGAGTGGGGCGTCGACGGCAAGCTCTGGGTGGTCGAGATGGGGGACTACCCGCTCGGGCTCGACGGCAAGGGGTCGGCGGGTGGCTCGGTCAAGGTTCTCGAAGACCGTGACGGCGACGGGCGTTACGACGCTTCGACGGTCTTCCTGGGCGGGCTGGGCTTCCCGACCGGCGTGATCCCCTGGAGGGGGGGCGTCCTGATCGCCCGGGCGCCCGACATCCTCTATGCCGAGGACCTTGACGGCGACAACAAGGCGGACCAGACCGAGGTCCTGTTCACCGGCTTCGAGCAGGGGAACCCCCAGCACCGGGTCAACGGGTTCGAGATCGGGCTGGACGGCCTGGTCTACGGGGCCAACGGCGACAGCGGCGGGACGATCCGGTCGACCAACGGCGGCGAGCCCGTCTCGATCCGGGGCCGCGACTTCCGCTTCGACCCCGACGCGAGGCGGTTCGAGACCGTGACCGGCCAGGCCCAGTTCGGCCGGCATCGCGACGACTGGGGCCGTTGGTTCGGCAACAACAACAGCGTCTGGGCCTGGCATTACGTCCTCCCCGAAGACGCTCTGAGGCGGAACCCGGGCCTGGCGCCCGCCAGCCCCCGGCAGATCCTGGACCTCGACCCCAGGGTCCATCCCGAGAGCCGGACGCTCGGACGGTTCAACGACCCTGGCTCGGCCAACCAGGTGACCTCGGCCAACAGCCCGACCCCCTACCGCGACGACCTCTTCGGCCCGGACTTCGCGTCGAGCCTCTTCATCAGCGAGCCGGTCCACAACCTGGTCCGGCGGCTGGTCATGGCGCCGGACGGCCCGAGCTTCAAGGGCGTGCCGACCTTCGACGATTCAGGCCGCGAGTTCCTGGCGTCGACCGACTCCTGGTTCCGACCGACCATGCTCCGGACCGGGCCCGACGGCGCTCTCTGGGTGGCCGATATGTACCGCGCTGTGATCGAGCATCCCGAGTGGATCCCCGACGACGTGGAAGCGAAGATCGACCTCCGGGCCGGGGCCGACCGGGGCCGGATCTATCGGGTCGTCCCGGTCGGAGCCGGACCCCGGCCGATCCCCCGGCTCGACCGGCTCGATACCGCCGGCCTCGTCGCCGCGCTGGACGCCCCGGGCGGCTGGGAGCGCGACTCGGCCCAGCGGCTTCTGGCCCACCGCCGCGACCCGGCCTCCTCCGGGCCGCTCCGGGCGATGGCCCGGTCAGTGGCTCGGCCGAAGTCCCGGGTCCAGGCCCTCTGGACGCTCCGGAACCTCGGCGGGCTCGACCCCGAGACCGTCGAGATCACCCTCCGGGATCCCCACCCGCAGGTCCGCCGGGCCGGGATCGAGGTCGCCCGGGCCGATCGGAAGCTCGGAGGCCCGGCCCTGGACACCCTGCTCGCCCTGGCCGACGACCCGGACGCCGAGGTCCGCTTCGCCCTGGCGATCGCCCTGGGCGACGTGGCGAACCCGAAGGCGGGCCGCGCTCTGGCCCGGCTGGCGATCCGGTCGGGCGAGGAACCCTGGTCGAGGGCGGCGATCCTCAGTTCGGCAAGCTCCCACGCGGGGGCGATCCTGGCCGGCCTGTTCGAAGGGTCTGGGCCGGAAGGGCCCTCGAAGGGTTGGGTTGAGCCGCTCTTCGGGCTCGCCGCGGCCCGGCCGGGCGAGGGCGGCCTGAGGCCGCTGCTGGACTCGGTGGGGACGCCCCGGGATGGGGCCTTCGCCCCCTGGCAATTCGCGGCCGCGGCGGGACTGGCCGAGGAGGTCGACCGCGGCCGGTCGCCCGAGCTGGCGGCGGCCTTCGGCCGGTGGGGCGAGCTGATCGCGGGGGCGCGGGCGGCGGCGGCGGACGACCGGGCGGCCGAGGAGCGCCGGGTCGAGGCGGCCCGGATCCTGGGCCGGTCCGAGGGGGACCGGGCGGTCCTCGCCGGGCTCCTCCGGCCGCAAGTCCCGACGCGGGTCCAGCTTGCCGCGCTCCGGTCGATGGCTCGGGCCGACGACCCCCGGGCGGCCGACCTCCTGCTCGGCGGCTGGAAAGGGTACCCGCCCGGGCTCCGGGCGGCGATCCTGGACACCCTGCTCGGCCGGGCCTCGTGGACCTCGGCGCTCCTCGGGGCGCTGGAGGACTCGTTCGTTCCCCCCGGCGAGATCCCCCCGGCCATCCGCCGACGGCTGCTCGATCAGCCCGACTTGACCCTCCGGCGGCGGGCCTCGGCGATCTTCGAGCGGGCCTCGGCCACGCCCCGTCGCGAGGTCGTGGACGCCTACCGCCCGGCGCTCGGGGCGCCGGGCGACCCGAAGGCGGGCTCGGCGGTGTTCCGCAAGTCGTGCGCGACCTGCCACCGCCTGGAGGGATCCGGCTCCGAGGTCGGCCCCGACCTCGCGGCGCTCTCCGATGCCTCGCCCGAGGCCCTGCTGGTCGCGATCCTCGACCCCAACCGGGCGTTCGAGGCGAAGTACGCCGATTACACGGTCCACGTCAAGGACGGCCGGATCCTCTCGGGCCTGATCGCCGGGGAGTCGGCCAATGCAATCACCCTCCGGCGGCAGGACGGGCGCGAGGACGCCCTGCTCCGGTCGGAGATCGAGGCCGTCTCCGCCTCCGGCCGGTCGTTGATGCCCGAGGGGATCGAGAAGGACGTCAACCCGCGCGACCTGGCCGACCTGGTGGCCTACCTCGGGGCGATCCGGTCGGCCCCGAAGGCGGGGGCCGCGCCGCGATGATCGGGTTCGCCCCGTTCCGGAGCCTGCACTCGGTGATGATCGTGACGATCCACGTGGCGGTCATTAGTTATGCCCTCCGGTCGTTCACCAGGCCGGACGGCCCGGGGGGCTCGGTCGCGGTCTGGGTCCCGCTCTCGATCCTCCTTGCGTTGTTCCTCTCGATGCCGATGGGCCGGGCGGTCGCCGCCGCGTTCGGGCCGGGCGACGGGTCGCGGGGCGGGCGATGCCCGGGGTGCGGGCGGGGGGAACTCCGGCCCTTGCTCCGGTCGGGGGCCGGATTGTTCGCGCCGGTGGTGGGCTATCGGTGTGCCGGTTGCAAGACGACTTACCGCCCGGTCGGCGAGGCGATCATCGAGGAGCCCGCCCCGGGCGGTCCGGGCGCGGCCGGACCGGAGGGAATCCTGTTCGAGCCGGATGCCCCGGGCGACGATCGGGAGATCCGGTTCCTCGACGAAGGGCCGGTGGGCCTCGCGAACATCCCGGACCCTCCGGTGTCGGAGGTCTGATGGCTCAGATCAGGGGTCCGAGGGATCAGGCGGAAGGGTGGGACGTCGATGGGCAGCAAGGGCGGGTTCACGGGGCCCCTGGAGCGGGTTGGCCCCTGCCAGTGGCGGATCCCCAAGTCGTACCGCGAGGACATGCGCGTCGACGGCCTGATCTTCGCCGACGACCTCCTGATCGACCAGATCCGGAAGGACCAGGGGCCCGAGCAGGTGGTCAACGTCGCCACGCTCCCGGGGATCCAGAAGGCCAGCCTGGCGATGCCGGACATCCACTGGGGTTACGGCTTCGCCATCGGCGGGGTGGCCGCGACCGACCCGGAGCAGGGGGGGGTGATCTCGCCCGGCGGGGTGGGCTACGACATCAATTGTGGGGTCCGGCTCCTCCGCTCGGACCTCGACTGGTCCGAAGTCAAACCGAGGATCCGGCCGCTCGTCGACCAGCTCTTCCGCGACATCCCGACCGGCGTGGGGCAGTCGGGCGCCTACAAGTTCGAGAAGCCGAAGCTCGCCCGGCTGATGGCGGAAGGTTCGTCCTACGTCGTCGACCAGGGGTATGGGACGCCCCGGGACCTCCTGTTCACCGAGGCCGGCGGCCGGCTCGAAGGGGCCGACCCGGACCGGGTGAGCGACCGGGCCTTTGCCCGGGGCTTCGACCAGTGCGGGACCCTGGGCTCGGGCAACCACTTCCTCGAAGTCCAGGTCGTCGACCGGGTCCTCGACGAGGAGGCAGCGGAGGTCATGGGGCTCCGCGAGGGGCAGGTCACCGTCCTGATCCACTCGGGGTCGCGCGGGCTGGGCTATCAGGTCTGCGACGACTACCTGGGCGTCTTCAAGGGGGCCCCCCAGCGGTACGGCTTCGAGTTGCCCGACCCGCAGCTCGCCTGCGCCCCGGTCCGGAGCCCCGAGGGATCGGCCTACCTGGGGGCGATGCGGGCCGCCGCCAACTACGCCTGGTGCAACCGTCAGCTCCTGACCCACCAGGCCCGCGCGGTCTTCGCCCGGATCTTCGAACGCCCCTGGGAGTCGCTCGGCCTGGACCTGGTCTACGACGTGGCTCACAACATCGCCAAGTTTGAGGACCACGACGTCGGCGGCGGCGTCTCGAAGCAGGTCTGCGTCCACCGGAAGGGGGCGACCCGGGCCTTCCCGCCGGGGCACCCCGAGATCCCCGAAGCTTACCGGGGAAGCGGCCGGCCGCTTGAGCGGAAATCCGTCGGTCAGGAAATCATCAGCCCGGGGATCGGACAGCCCGTCATCGTCCCCGGGTCGATGGGGACCGCCTCCTGGGTCCTGGTCGGCCAGCCGGGGAGCATGGAGCATTCCTTCGGGAGTTGTTGCCACGGGGCGGGGCGGCTGATGTCCCGGACGGCGGCCGTGAAGCTGGCCCTGGGTCGGCGGATCGACAAGGAACTCGACGCCATCGGGATCATCGCCCGGGCCCGGGGTTTCAAGGGATTGGCTGAGGAGCAGCCGGCCGCCTACAAGGACGTGGATGCCGTCGTGGAGGTCGTGGATCAGGCGGGGCTGGCGAAAAAGGTCGCCCGCTTGCGTCCCGTCGGGGTCATCAAGGGATGAGCGGTCCGATCGATCCCGAAGCCGAGGCCCAGCCGGGCGGAGGGGGCGAACTCCGACGCCCCCGCGACCTCGCCCTGCTCCTGCTGGCGACCGGGGGCGGGCCGCCCCGGCAGCGGGCCCGCGACCAGCAGGCCGACCTGGCCGGCGTGGAGCTCCACCGGAGGGTCCTCGACCGGCTGGCGGCGCTGGACCCGGAGCCGGAGGATTGCGAAGCGGCCCTGGCGCGGATCGTGGCCGAGTTCGGCGAGCCAACCGGGCCGACCCGGGGCGTCTGCCTCCGGGTCCGCCAGGAGTGGGAGGAGTGCCGGGCCACCCCGTCGGCCTGGGCCTGGCTGATCGCCGAGGCGATCGAGGCCACCGACGGCCCCCCGAGGCGACGGAGGCATCGTGGACCCGAGAACGCTCCTTGATCGGTTCGGCCGCCGCCCCAAACTCCCGGCCGACCTCGCCTCGGCTCTGGGTGACCTCGACCGCCTGGCCCGCGACCGTCCCGAGCTGGCCGGCCCAGCGCGCGGCCTGGCCCGGCTCCTCGGAGCCGCCTTCTCCCCCCCCGACTCCGCTCCGTTGGCCCCTCCGGATGATGAGGCCATTGCCCGGGGCTGGTCGGAGGGGGTCCCGGCCTGCCGGTCGGACCCCCCGAGGCTCGACGATCGCGCGCTGATCGACCGGGCTCGGTCGCTGGCGTCGGCGGTCGGGACCGACGACCCGGCGGCCCCGGCGCTGTCCGAGGCGATCCGGAAGCGGCGGATTGACCTCCCGGCCCTGGCCCGCGAGGTCTTCGCCGGGCGGCCCGAGGAGGTCGCCCGGTCGGCGGAATCGGCCGGGGTCTCCCCGGTCCTAACGGCGTCGCTCCTCCGGCTGGCGATCCTCCCGAGCCTGGCCCGGTGGTCCTCGGCGCTGGACCGGATCCGGCCCGAAGGGGCCTGGGACCGGGGCGACTGCCCGGATTGCGGGAGCCGGCTCCTGCTGGCGGAGTCGAGGGGCCTGGAGCAGCGGATCGCCTACCGCTGCGGTCTTTGCGCGGCCGACTGGCCGGGCGAGCGGCTCCGATGCCCCTCGTGCGGCGAGTCGAGCCCGAAGCGACTCCGGATCTCGTTCATCGAGGGGGAGCAGGAGCGCTACCGCCTGGCCGCCTGCGAGGCGTGCTCGGACCACTGGAAGGTCGTCGCGACCCTCGGGCCGCTCTCGCCCCCCGGCCTGCTCGTGGCCGACCTGGCGACGTTCCACCTCGACGTCCTCGCGGAAGGCCGGGACGAGCCGGACGGGTGACCCGGGGTCCCCCGTGGGCCCTCGATCGCGGGCCTCATTCGGCTTGACCCTGACCCCTCGATCGCTATCGTCTCCTGTTGCCCGGATCGCGCCGGGGCCCGGTCACGTCGCGGAGGCGAGGATGGAGAATGCCGCCGGATCTCGATGCCCCCGGGGCCTGCTGGGGATGCTCGCCCTGGTCGCGGCGATCGAACCGACGCTATCGAGCCGGGCCCTCCGCTTCGCCGACACCGCGAGCCTGAACTGGCGGCTCTCGGCCGAGGACATCTCGCGCGAGGCGGCCCGATGCGAGGTCGCCTGCCTCGGCGACAGCCTGATGAAGATCGGCGTGCTCCCCGAAGTCATCCGGGTGGGGACGGGGAAGCGGGCCTACAACTTCGCGATGGCGCGGGCTCCGTCGCCGATGACCTACTTCGCGCTCCGGCGGCTCCTGGATGCCGGCGGGAGGCCCTCGGCCCTGCTCGTCGAGTTCAAGCCGAGTCTCCTGGCCCTCGGCCCTCGCTCCGCGCTCCGCCACTACCAGGAGATCCTCACCCTCCGGGAATCGTGGGATCTGGCCAGGAATTCCGGAACTCTGAAGCTCTTCCCACAGATCGTCTTCGGCCAGATCCTGCCCTCGATCCGCTACCGGCTGGAGGTCCGCGAGGCCGTCCTCTCCGCACTCAAGGGGGAGCTGGCCCCGGTCGCCGAGATCAATCGCGTGGTCCGGCGGAACTGGTCGGCGAACCGGGGGGCACATCTTAACCGGTCCTGGCCAGCCTTCCCGGGCCCGATCTCCGAGCAGATCCACGAATGGTTTCGCTCGGACCGCTGGGAATGTCACAGGCTCAACCGTCTCTATCTCGACCGCCTCTTCGACCTCGTGAAGTCGCGGGGGATCCCCGTCTACTGGGTCATCCCCCCACTCCCGCCGGAGCTGCAATCCCGCCGCGAGCGGTCGGGTGTCGACCGGCGGTACGTCGACTTCGTCCGGTCGATGCAGGCCAGCCATCCCGAGATCACCGTGGTCGACGGTCGACGCGCCGGCTACGGCAATGCGGCTTTCGCCGATCACACCCACCTTAACGGTCTGGGCTCGATCACGCTGAGCCATGAACTGGCCGTGATCCTCAAACGGCCCGGGATTCCCTCCCGATGGGTCGAGCTGCCGCGGTACCGCAACTGGCCGATCGACGCCCCGATGGAGGACATCGACCAGTCGCGGATCGCACTGGGCGTTGAGGCGATGCGCCGTTGAGGCGGGCGGCTCAGCCGACCGCGCCGAGCAAGCTCCGCCTTGGGACCATCCGGGACCGAAACCACTGCAAGGTCGTGGCGAATCTCAGGCTTTTCTCGTCCCCTGGCCTGCTCAAATTCCGTCATTTTCCAATTGTGAGCATGATTACAATTGAAAGCGATCAACGCTAAAATCCCCGGTTATGCACCGAGGTTTTCTTCTTGGCGGCTTTGTCTGTCTGCCGGAAAATGAAAACGCAAAAAGGATAAGGCTCATGATGGATTGCAGGGTGGTGGTTCGGAGGGGGCTCCAAGTCGTTACTATTGGCCCGAAAGGTCGGGCTTCTCGTCGGTTTGATTTACTCTTCTGTCCGGCACCTGAGGCGTTGAACGATGGTGAACATCCAGGATCTATTCGACAACGCCAAATGCTACCAGACCATCCGGGAGATGCGCTGGCC
>JAABUJ010000629.1_pt1 | contig 65469 bp, 76 predicted proteins | sample 5559131 | NCBI WGS metagenome assembly JAABUJ01 (sample SAMN10711875, study PRJNA513366) | rock metagenome | isolation source: Antarctica rocks | place: Antarctica: Victoria Land, Mt New Zealand nord | collected 2016-01-07 | reverse complement strand
TTATAGAAATAAGTGTTTAGTTGTGATTTTAACATCAAAACACTGAATTTGAGTGTGATTTTCAAAAAAAAGTTGCAAAAAGTTCTGAGCGAACCGAGGAGCCAACATTCTAGGAATAGCTGTATCCTGGTATCAAGCATGGGTACCTTGTCTAAATCTTTCCTCATTGGACAGCAAACAGCTTCTCAGCATTGCAAAGCTTGGTTACCATCGACCAATTATGTACTCTTTAACTCTACACTTGCGCCATGGCAAGGCGATGTGATAGACGGACGAAGACAGTACGCTTTGCGGTAGAGGAGGAACGACCAGAGACCATGTCCTCATGGCTGCAGCGGCAGGCCTCCTCCCACAATGCACAGCTAGTCGGGACGGCCTTGCTGTCCGGCGTAGCAGTTGCCGGTGCAATGTTCGGCATACAAGCCCTACGGCGGCAGATTGCGATCGAAGACCTCAAAGCTTCCATACCCGGCTCTGATGAGAAGGAAAATTCGAACAGGGTAAGATTCTTTGAGACTTAGTGGCCACCTTGATGGTTTTGTAAGACGAATGCTGAACAGCTCAAGTGAAGCTTACGGATTACGGCGCCGCAACCAAGATACCGATTCCTGGCACGGAAGATCAGCGTAGTGCAGCCCTGGCGCTTAGGGCTCAACATGGAGATTACGATGAGGGTATAATAGCCACATGGACGATTTACTATGAATGTTGTACTAACTTTCATACACAGATCTCATCCTTGAACAGCTTGCTCGCAACCGTGTATTCTTAACCGACGAGGGTCTCTCCAAACTCAGGTCAGCCTTTGTTGTGGTGGTCGGTTGTGGTGGCGTTGGCTCGCATGCCACTTCTGCGCTTGCACGATCCGGAGTCTCGAAGATCAGACTCATCGATTTTGACCAGGTCACTCTGTCCTCTCTCAACCGGCATGCGGTGGCGACTCTCGCAGATGTGGGCACCCCGAAAGTCCATTGTATCCGAAAGAGATTGGAGCAGGTAACGCCATGGGTGAGATTTGACTGCAGAAACGACTTATTCAGTGAAAGAGTTGCCTCGGTGCAATTGGAAGCTTGGGATGGACGGCCACCGGACTACATTATCGACGCTATTGACAATATTGACAGCAAAGTTGCGCTGTTGAAGTATTGCCATGATCATTCTCTACCAATCATATCATCAATGGGAGCGGGATGCAAGTCTGATCCGACAAACGTCTTCATTGGGGATCTTTCGTCGAGCATGGAAGATCCTTTGTCACGGGCGACTAGGAGAAGACTACGGGCCCTGGGTGTCACCGAAGGTATACCGGTAGTTTACTCGACGGAGAAGCCCGGTCCAGGCAAGGCGCAACTGTTACCGCTATCGGACGAGGAGTTTGCAAAAGGGCAAGTCAACGAACTCGGCGTTCTTCCCGACTTCCGGATCAGAATTCTCCCTGTACTGGGGACTATGCCGGCAGTATTTGGATACACCGCTGCGAGTCATGTCATCTTGGAAGTCACCGGCTATCCGCACGAGTATGTGCCGAGCAAGGGACGTGAGAAAATGTATGACAGTATACTAGGCAACCTGCAGAATTCAGAGGAACGGCTGGCCAAGGCCGCGGGAGAGGATGTGAAGGGACTGAAGATTCCGGTTACGAAGGACGATGTTGGATACTTGATCGAAGAGGTCTACAGGGCCAAGAGTGTTGTCAGCGGGCTGTCTACAAGGCTGACTCTTGTGCGGTGGGAGGCTCCAATAGATGGATATGCCGCGGATAAGCGTTGGAAAGGGCAAAAGGGTTCGAGGCTGAGACTGAGAGACTTGGTATGTATGACGAAGGAGGAAGCAGTGCACCATGAACGAGAGGTTCTGAAGGGGGGCATCCGGGTGAAAGATGTTTACGACAAAGGTGTAGTGGAAATTGTTCAGCAGAGACTTGAAGAGGAGAAAATATATGAGCGATATAGATGAATGAAGAACGTTTGGGACATGCTGTCGCATAGTGTATCGGCGCACAGTGACGCTTTGATTTCAACAACGTGGAATGTGCTGCCTCGCCTTAGGGTAAGTCATTTAAACCCGCACTGTACACCCCCCCCCCACAACTGGACTTGGTCTTATTAAGTCCTCCTCAAAGGCCAAATCTGAAGCATTCACAGACGAATTCTTAAATATGAGTATTTGAGGTCGATAACCTCTTTCAGGAGGCACGGTCCACCCGTCCGTTACATTTAGACTTTTGGGCGGTTATTGATGTTTGGTAGTAACCGCGCAAGAGGGACACTATAATATTAATAACACCAGCTTGTTGCTGTACTGTATCAATCATAGCAGGAGTATCCTTGTTCTCTTATAAACCCCCATCTATCCCCATTCTTATCGTTACTGGCCGAGCAACCGTTGGTGGAATGCGTCCTATCCTCGCATACCAAGCCCTCTAGCTTCTTCTTGACAGAACGGACGGGACGATGAGAGACAGATTAGCCAAGGACGGTGACTCCTCCTCTCGCAAAGTTCCTTCTCCTTCGAAACCCCTCGAACAGAATACGCATCGATGCGCCTCAACGGAGTCGCGGGTGATGCCCTTGCCGAGTTCGCCGACACGGTATAGATCCAACAGCAAAACGGCTTTGGATGAGAAAGCGCCAAACTCGGAAGGAGTCTACATGCAAGAACTGCGAAGAGAGTTTTCAGAGCAAGGAGTAGATGATCGGGTTGGGCCCCAAAGTCGACCAGCAGGGGAGGACATGTCCTCCGAAAACGTTCCCTCCTACACATCAAGATCGTTTTATCGCACTCGGCCTCTCTCAGACCTGGTCAAGGGCGAGTGGCGTACGAATCCAAAGTATGGTCAGACGCAATCCCCTTCACCAGACCGAAGTTATCGGTCCCGTTGGGTGCGCGCCGTAAGAGTTCAGCGGTATTTGCTCGTATACCTTTTGCTAGTGGGTGCGTGCTGGTTGAGCTGGAAGTGGTATCTGGAGCCCCAATGGGAGGAGCATCTTTTGCTTGGTGAAAGCCTGGACGAGAGGATGAAGACCGGGAAGGGCTGGTTCGGAAGTAACAAAAGCCTTGTTTTCACGGACATGGTGCAGTTGAAAACGCTAGACAGACGGTTAGTACCTGGGTCGGGATCGAGGCGGACTGGGAAGCGCTTGATTTTTGTGGGAGATGTTCACGGCTGCAAGGATGAGTGTACGTTTCCAAAAGGGATGAGATATACCCTATATATATATTTTTGCCTGGCTAACCTAAGATTCCAAGTGATATCGCTCCTCGACAAAATTCACTTCCACCCTAGGAACGACCACCTCATATTCGCCGGCGACATGATCTCGAAAGGGCCTCATTCGCCCGCCGTGGTCGATTTTGGCCACGACATAGGTGCCTCTTGCGTACGCGGCAACCACGAAGATAGGGTGCTCCTTGCCTACCGTGACATCCACTCCAAGCAGCTTCGGCTCCAAGGTCCGGACGAGGACCCGCAGTGGGGTGACGACGATATGGCCGAAGAGTCTTTCTCGCACGGTGACTACCGGGATCGTGCCTTGGCACGTCAGTTGACAACGCGGCAGGTGGACTGGCTTAAGAAGTGTCCGGTGATCTTGAAAGTCGGGGAGCTTGGTCGGATGGGCGAGGTGTTTGTCGTGCATGCGGGGTTGGTGCCGGGCGTGGAACCCGAAAACCAAGATCCGGCTGCGGTGATGAATATGCGCACCATAGACTTGGATACTCATGTCCCGAGCGAGCGAGTGGACGGCATTCGTTGGACCAAAGTGCGAACCCTAACCCTCATTCCACGAACAACCCCTCGCTCAGAGCGCTCCCTCTGCACACGATGACTATTAACTAACGCGCCCCTCTAGCTCTGGAACAAATACCAACGCAAACTCCGCCACAACTCCCGCTCAACGGTCATCTACGGCCACGATGCGAAACTTGGCTTACAACTCAAGCGATACTCCAAAGGACTCGATACGGCATGCGTCAGAGGAGGCAGGCTCACAGCGTTGGTCATCGAGGAAGGAGGCTGGAGCGGCATACGGCAATCGATCGTAAGCGTCAAGTGCAAGGACTACAGGAAGAAGCGTTTCCCGGTTGACGAGAAGATGCTGGTTCAGGAGGCGAAATAGAGGAGTGATTGAGAAAATTCCTCTCTGCAAGGTAGGGATGAGCGGCGTGTGCTGGCGAGGAGCACCACAACCGAGCATATGACTTCGGCGTTTTGGGTCTCTTGGGTTGATATCCCTAGAACGTTCTTTTTCCCGGTTTTGGTTCGCTTTGGAGTTTACATATTGGACGGACTGGACTGCGGGCTTATGGCCCGTGCTTCCATTTTGAGATGCGCGAGGGGGTATAACTCAGCGGGGTTTGTTAGGATACCAAGACTAAGGTTACTCGTTCCTTGAGCTCAACTGTTGCTCTATCTTACATCTTACGCTCGCTTCTGTTCCGAGACATGCGGCAGACCGATGAGCTGCGGACTTTTAGAACCGTTTCTGTACCCCTCTCGTATCATCTTCTCTACGTGTGACTGTGAGGTGGATGTCGAAGGTACACTAACTGACCTATCCCATCTATCCCATCCTGACCTAAACTGAAGAGACACAACTACTTCCATGAAAAAGCAGAAATCGATCCTGTTGCATCTAGGGACCTGGTCTAGCCGCGATAAGAAGAATGAGTTGGAGAGGTACGGTGGTAGCAATCCAAGCCTGCCGTTTTCACCTCGATCTCCGCACTCGGTCACAGGGCGTGGCAGCAACTGGTGCGTGGAGAGGAGGTCTGTTTTGCACTTTGCCACGTTGGTGTGTGCTCAGGCGAGGAGCAATGATTATTGCGGGCGGAGGAAATGGGTAGCTATGTGTTGCATATAGGAGGAAGTAGTCTTGAGGCACGCAATGAAGGTGTTTCTGAACGTCTTTAGCATCAGCAGTGCAGTGTATACGAACCGCACAGCCCTGTTGACAAATTCCGAAGTGAGTGTCATCGACGAATGATAACCATCTATTCATTGAGTTGTGACCCCTACCACATGCCAAAAATCTGACATTGGCTGAATGGTTTACTCCTAGCTATGCTCCAGGTCCCCCAACCCCGTCATGCAATTTCCCCAGCAAACCACCCACCCAAAACACCAGAAGCGCTCCCACGACCTACCAAGCCAAAACTCAGGACCTCAACCCCTGCATCAAATCATGGATCTTATCGAACAGTATGGGAAAGATCGCATTAACACTATCACCAATGAGAGCCTCAAACCCCCTAATAGCCTCCTCCTCGCTCATCTCGAGATGGAACCTCTCCTGCACCTTCAGGACGGCCTTGTCCGGCTCGAGCTTGATGTCCGGGATGTTGGCGTCGACCATGAGGGCGAAGAGGTTGAGGATGAGGTTCGACGACTTGCGCAGCGTCGTGTAGGCCGTGAAGCAGTATTGCTTGAAGGCCGTGTAGTGCGTGGACTTGGCGCCGCCCATGCCGTCGACCATGTCTTTGCAGAGCTTCATCATCGGTGCGAACGGTTTGGGGTCGCGGCCGAGGATGAAGCCGAAGTCGGCGTGGAAGAAGCGGCCTGGTTGGTGGGTCGTTAGTGTCATGGTTGGGTTTTGATATGGATGGCTGAGGGGGGATGGCATGAGAGAGGGAAACTGTACCGTCAGGGGCCAGTAACAGGTTGTCGAGATGGCGATCCCCTACACCTAATAGATATGTAATCACACAGTAGCCGGCGCAGCTCTTTACGTATGTGTCCATCGTTTCTTTCCTTACGCCTAGAGGCTCGCTGCTGTCCGGATTGTTCGCCTTTAGGTATCCCAACACGCCGCCCTTGTAAGTGACGGCAATTCCTGCTAGGCTCATCGAACCGACAAACTGGACTGCACCGGCGTTGGCACTTGTGGCAAGGATCCGGTACGGCGAAAGTTTGAGGTCCAGGTTCTCTTTCCGTAGCAGCCTGTCCATAAGTGTGATGATTTGTATCACCAGTTGATCTTGCCGAAGGTCATCGCCAGTCTTGAAAATGACAGGGTATTTCTTTCCCTCGGTCGTTTTGAACTGGATCAAAAGAGGGGAGAGAGATGATTTGAAGACCAAGGATTCTTCAGGAAAGCAGCCCACTATGGAGACCGCAGGATCCAATGGCAGAGGCAAGGGAGGATCGAAATGAGTGAGTTCGTTCTTCGGATCAGCCATGTAGCTCTTCAATCGCTCAATTCTCCGCAGACGATCTTCTCGGGAGAATCGGATCTCTTTGGATATTTTGGAAAGGACGGTTATCAACTCCCCTTGTCGCAGCAATACTCTACGCCTCTCTGGGCCATCTGGTGTCTTCATGAGCTGCGTCATGAAATCATACTCTACCTTTGCAAACAGCTTGCGATGCTCCTTGATTTGATCCGGGCTACGGTCATCGCACTCCACCATCAAATACCAATGAAGGTAGTTGCCGAGCTTCAGGTTGGTAGATGCTCTAGCAATGAGGAACTTTGCTAAGGAAGAGTCCTGAGTTGAATCTTCGACAGCTTCCTGGGGAATCCTTTCAAACTTCAGTGCCTGTACTAGTTGCAACAAGTACAGCAAGAGCTCCTCATCGTCCGATCTCCGCAGTTGGTCCACTGCATAAGCTCGTACCGCAGGATTGTCGAACGTCGGCTCAAGAAGCTCGAGGGCATCATCGACATCAATCTCAGTCCACTTTGGTAGCATCTGTACAGCTTGTCGCGCCTCGCTTGGGTCCTGCCAAGCAACAGATTTCACGAACTTCGTAAGAGCTCCTTTGTCCCGCGTCAGATATTGCCTGAACTTCCAGACCAAGTCTTTCTCCTCAGGGTTTAGCTCTTGTGTAGGTCCGTAGGCTACAATGACATTTAACTCGTCTCGAATCTTGGCGTTCGGCTTCAGATCTCGATCAAGTACACCCGTACGGTGGTTTCTGACGAGCCGCCGGTGTTTATTCTCGGCTGGATTGTCCCGAATTCCAATTTCTGGATCATAGACTCGAATCAGAGGTGGTATATATCCGTCGTCGCCGACGGAACCGTGGGCGGTACCATTTATGCCAGGACCCAGCTGAACCTCAGGGGGCGGTTTTAAGGTGATATTAGACGTCGATGGCGTATGGTGCGGGTATGAAGAGATGGGTGGAGGAGGGTATTCATGATCAGTGAAGACTACTGGGAAGTCGAAGCGAGGAAAGTCTATTACCAGGGTAAACTTTTCAGCGTCGTCGGTGGTATTCCCGTCATTGTCCTCTGAGGGAGTTTGTAAGTTCCCATTCGTTTCAACGATTGTGTTTTTATCAGTTGTGGTGCTCGTGGGCCTATGGTTGGTCACTTTTCGCCTTCGAAATTTGTTTGACCGGCTTTCGATCTCTTGTCTCTTCTTATCCACTGCACGAAAGACCAGCTGATCTAGCCAATCTACACGAGTAATTTCGCCCATCTCATGTTTTTTGAAGAGCTTCTCAAGCCTTTCTAATTCATCTTCTTCTTCGAAGTCCTGTGTCCGCCCATTGGCTTTGCTCTGCTTCCCATTCTTACGCGGTAAAGGTGGGACTGAGGGTGTTGAGGTCAAAGAAAGCCCGTCAGCAATCCTATGCCGGTGGATTCGACACTTTTGCCGACCCTTGTGCAGTGTATTGTCCTTATCGAAGAGTGGTATTGTGGTCCCGCCAAATGGTATAGCGTGACCTTGTGCGCCATCGCCCCCAGTTGGTGAAATATCCCATACCGTTATAGCAAGCTGTGATGTCACGGCAATGGTCGATATAGTTATAGGAAGCTCTAGCCATTCATTCCATCTGCGGCTAGCTTAGTCGACGATCAGTCAAGTGGTATATCAAGATCCGTACGTTCTAGAAGTCTTGAACGACTTATAAGCTGTCTGAACTGGTACAGTGAGCGGCTTCGAGTCAGCCCAGAGCTGGACGGTAACGTAGAGATCTGAATGTGGACTACATGGCCAAGAATTAGCAATGGGCATGACAATGATCTGACATATCATGTAGGCATTGCACGCCATTCAAGCTTCATGAGAACTTACCTTTGGTTAGATCCAATATGTCGAAGCTCCGGGTGTTGCACTAGGGTAGAAAAAGGCACAGGTGTTTGTTGCCCTTCAAGGCTGCCTCTGCGTCGTTGATTCGTCAGTATCGAGTACCCTAGCAGCAAGAAAGGTACAACCAACATCTTCACATTTACGGGCATCTCTAGCGCACCGGAGGTTACAAAGGAGAAGGAGTCCATGATGGTAATAGTAAGCCATATCTCTTCCTCAAGACTCGTGTTCGATGGGTGATACAACAACCTTCTGATGCTGCAGTTGTGCCGGAGAATTGTAGGGCCGAGGCGCAGCAGGAGCTTGGACCACCGCGTAAATGGGCCTCCATCCGGCAACGTTAATCAGGACCAAGGTTCAGACCAACCTCCATGGACACGTTCTTTGTTACATCAAACGCGACTTCAATTGAACAATTAGTTCAACTGATACTCTCATAGCTCTAAAGTCATTGTTCCACCTCAGATCACAGTGCCAGCAGCCCATCCAACCTTCTTGTCGCGACACTGTTGTCAACCGCCGCTGCAGCCTGGCGTTATACTGAGCAAACCTACTACCTACCTTCACGTCCTCTTCTTATACGCCGTATCTGATGAGATATGGCGCGCTTAGCGAACATGTCCTCGTCCCTGGAAGAGGACAACACGAATCAGGGCACTGACACTGCTTCTTCAATGCGGCAGAGGCCAAGTCGCACGCCACGCCACGCAGCATCACTGTCACCTTCGCCTGCGGCGTCCTTTTCATCGGACAAAGAGAATCGAGAAGCTCTACCGGCTATGTCGCGTCAAAGCAAAGGAAAGGCTAGAGCTCCCGCGCCGTCGAAACTTCCTACGCCTACTTCAGCGGAGCCTGCCACACCACGAACCAACAAACGAAGGAGACTGGAGGATCGGGATGCGCGTATGAATAGTCAGGCCGTACACCAGCGAGAGCTGGAAGAAGCAGCGGACACTCAGTACTATGATCCGGATCAGGCTCCGGAGGAGCGGCGGGCGGTGCGCAAAGGATTGCGGGATTTGACAAGAGACCTCAATGGTATACTTCATTCTTATTCCTAGCATCAACTAGCTAACGACGACTTGTAGACTCTCGCTCGGAGTATCTGGCCCCAGGTTCTACCGGCCTTATAGACACTCTACAACGCGCGAATCAATACTTTACGTCTGTCAAGCAAACTTCAGATGCAACGCTAGACTCTAGACTCTTGGTTACCACTGCCGATTTATCGTACAAGAAGACTGCGCAGCTCACGCTCGGTGATGCCAGTCAGGGCATTGATTTAGACGAGTTTGTCTCGAAATGCATTACATTCATGCGCCGTGGTCCGAGCGACGAGGAAGATGCACCAACTGGAAGGGGTCATCGTAGACGGGGACGAAATACTGCAGACGACGTGGACATTAGCGCTCAAGAAGACAGTGCTGATGAGGGCGACGCCTTTAACTGGGAATATCTAGGTCGCAGGTTATGCTTCCCCCACAATTTCCGCCCAGCGGTGCCTGGCTTCTTGCTAGGCCCACTATCGGTACAGAAACGAGTGCGCAAGCCGATCCAACGTAGAGAGCGTCTCCAAAAGCGGAACCCTGCGGATGTTGTCCGCCCAGAGGAGTTGCAGAAGGCGGATCTGGAGAAGGCAGAAAATTCAAATCTGACGACGTTGTGCCGGAACATCAGAAGTACACTCGCGAAGATACAAACCGAGGGACAAGAGAAGGCAGACAGGGAGGTCACCGACGGCATGACGGAACAGGAAGAAGCAGCGATCATGTTCAAACATGGAGTCTGTGACGACGGAGGCGTATCCTTATTTCGATTTGTCATCAATCCTCATTCCTTTGGCCAGACGGTGGAGAATCTGTTCTACGTCAGTTTCTTGATTCGAGACGGAATAGTCGGGATTGGAAAGGATGCCCACGGGCTACCGACACTGCGTAAGTCTTGTCGATTGAACGAGTTTCTCAACATCTTTGCTTATCCTTCACGCCAGATGGCTCAAGCGCAAGTACAAGGGACCAGATCAAGAACAACGGTATGGAAAAGCACCAAGCAATCTTCCACCTCGATTTTCCCATATGGGAAGACCTCATCGACGCCTTTGACATCACAGTCCCCATGATTCCTAGTAGAAAATCGGACGAGGGAGCGCAAGTCAGCGCTACGGGGTGGTATGGTTAGCCTGGCATTAGGATACTATGTGTTGCAATTCGGAGACTTTTCTCCGGTTTTCTGTTATCACTTATTACTCGCAACGAATTGGCAATACTTTCCAATCTTGGCAATCTGGACTATTCGTTGCGTTGGCTTTGAATACCTGGTACTTACTTGCTTGACTTCTTTCTACGTACCTATTTTCTCTCTTTGGATCGAGCTGCTCGGAGCTTCGTATGTAGCTACTAGAAGCTGGGCAGGCCTTTGTGCTGCTCGGCACTGGAGTCGTTAGACTACAATTTTTTCAATTATCTCCCTCTCGTCTTCGTGCAAGCTCGTCACTCCAAGCCACTCCTAACGGACAACGAACGACTCGCTGAATCCTTGTTCCCGAAACTTTCAATCCATCCTTCCCTTTCTACTTGAGCATTGAGCAGAAACAACGGAAACACTTCCATCCACCATACCACACCACACAACACACATCCATACCTCGCATAATGTTACGGCAAACAGAACACAAACAGCGAACAAAACCCACACCTCCCTCCTTCAAGCACCCCCCCTCAAACCGTCCATCTCCAGCAGCAAAACCAACCCCCACCACCCCTCTCCACACTCCAAAGCATCAAGCGCCCCTCTCCTCGCCAAAGCATCAACCTCTCCCCTCAGCTCAGCACAGCTAAACCCAGCACAGCACACCCACAGCTCAGGCACAGCTCGCCTCGACTCGACTCGGCACAATCCATCCCATCCCCATCCATCCATCTATCGATTCCTATACCTCTTCACCAACCGCTGAAGCAATCAGCCGAGGCACCAGCCAACAACTCACCAACCAACGAGCCAGCCCGTACCCACGGCCATGCCCACGGCCATGCCCACGGTCACGGCCACGGCCACGGCCACATACCCACCACCGCCTTCCGCTCCAGGGGACTCCATGTATCCACCCTTTTGTTCCTGAATCTCCTCTTTCTCTCGTGGCTCTGTGAACGGAAAAGGGACAAGGATTAATGTGACATCCGCTGTACGAGTGCAGGCATGTTATCTGTACCCACCTCTAGCTCGGTGTCTATGCTCAGTGTATGTACGGAAGGGGCGACTATAAAGAGAGCTACGTGTTTTGAAATCACGATATTGTAATGTCACTACTCGCTATGCGGTAGAGTTTGATGGGAGAGTAGAGCCTTGAGATTTTCGAATCAAGTGTTTACTCGACTCCGTCGTCACGAATGAGGCTTAGGAACGGAGACTGAAGCATAAGTGTGAACTTGCATTCGATTAATGAGTCTATTACTAACGAGGGAGGGTATTGTTCGTTAAAAACTACTGTGAACAGAGGAAATCGAAGTTGGCACACGCCATTCATGACTAAAGAAACTCATCCGAATTACCACTCCAACAGCTCCAATACGTCACGCACCAAAGAGTAGAGACCGCGTTCCCTCGAGAACAGATCCAAGATCATTGCCATCGGACGGAGTGGAGCTCAAGCGTAATGCAGTCACCAACACATCCACACCCGGCTCGCGACATCTCTACTCTGGTGAGGAGATCTAAACGCGGGAAGTGGCATACCACTTGCGGCGGTTGTTGGGAGTAGTACTAGAACACTATCAGGATCCAGACCACAGGGTCAAGGAGGAAAGAAATCAGACTTACCCGTCGGCAGGGCCATCAGTGGCAACGACATTGCGGCGAGCGTTGCGAACGAACCAAAGTCCCTGCACACCAGTCAGCAACGTACTCGGACCCGTGCAGTTCAGAGCGAAGAGAGCTCACGAGAAGACAGCTAGCGAGCCAGAAGAGGGACGACAGGAAGGAAAAGGCGACGGCCGCCTTCCAACGCTGACAGGTGCCCTTCTGGGTGATGTCGCCCCACGCGAAGACGCTCCCGCAGTGGAGCGGACCGATGAAGTTGACGAGCAGGCCGAAGGCGACCATCCAGAGCACGAACAGGACGAAGTCGGCGATGTAGTGCAAAAAGCTGGAGGCGGTCGGGATGAGCCAGAAGAGCGCCATGAAGATGGAGATGGCGGCGATGATCTCCGTGTAGAAGAAGCGGCCCTGGGGCCACCCGCGGGTGCTGTTGTGGTAGGCATGGAGGTAGGACCCGATCAAGCCGGCCACGGTCTATGAGAGGAGAGAGGTCTGTCAGATGGATGGGGCAAGCCTCAGGGTCGGTAGGGAGGTGGTGGTGAAACTTACGGCAGCAAACGCGAGCTCACCGATCCGCAGAGGGATGGACATCAGACGAGCGGAGATAGGCATGTTGACTTATGTTGAGTGATGTCTGATGTATTGGAGTAGAATGTATGTATGTATGATGAGCAGCGATGCGGATTTGGTGGTCGCGTTTGATGAGAGTGGTGAAGCTGCAGATGGTGTTTGTGAGAAGAAGAAGAGGAGAGAGGATGGACGAGAGAGAAAACAAAAATCTGTTATAAAGGTCAACAAATCACGATTGGGAAGGAGCAAGGTGCTAAGAGAAACGTTTGGACGTGGGTGGCGTGGTGGGAAGGAGCATAGCGAGCATAAGGTAAGGCAAGGTAGCAAGCAAACCAAGTTTCTTCATCTGCGGAAGGAACGATCCCCTTCATTCGCAGGCCACTGTGACGTATCCTTGCCAGTCAGGTTCGGTAGCTGGTATCACGTTAATTTATTCAGGTAATTTTGACTGATGAATTCCATGTTCTTCTCTTGATCAACAAGTTCCGCTACGTCTTCAACATAACCGCCATCAATGATGAGTCAACGTCCATCATCCAGCATCCAGGGAATAGAGCCAGAGCAAGGACGTTGAATTGATTGCAAAGACAGAGCAAGTCTGCTGACCCAATAACAATGATAACAACATTATTATCCAATGCCAATGGAAATCCTGCTGACAGTCTTGTTGTTCATTACCTTATACGTAGGTAGTGTGAGGTACTGTAGGTAAGTTAAGGACAGGAAAGGAGAGAAAAGCTATCAAAGTCACGCCACACACTACCTTATGTATCTGTACGGTACGGTACCTTTTGGTTCTCGGGATCTGCCACGTAAGGTATCAGCTTCGCAATCTTAAATCTGGTGACTCCTTTGGCAGTATCGGATCGACAAGAACTTACCTTAACTACCTTACTCTAACTTAGCCCTGGCACTTGCAACTTTCAAGGCAGATGACCGCTTTCTGTCAAAGGCAGCAAGCAGGAGATGAGGTCCAACTTGGCTTTGTCCTTCCAGCTTGTCAACGGGCGCTTGTCATGTGGTCCGTGCTGAGGCTCCTCGTTGGTGTGACGGTCAACGGTAAGACTTGCGATTTGTCCGCTTGGGCAAGGTACATAGGTAAGGTAGTGCCAGTGGAGATGAAATTCAGAAATTGTTCGCTTCTTGACCTCCGTTGATTACTCCGACCGAAATCAGTGGTGGAGGCGCAAAACATACCCACTAAGGTAGCTATGGAAATTATACGGTAATGAATAACAACATATACATATATATACTGCAGTGGGTAGTTGTAAAAATTGGAACTCAGAAAGTGAATTATCGAAAATTTCGCAATCGCAAACTGTTCAGTCCACGATTTGATGCCATTATTGAATAATACCTATACTCTATGAAAAGATCTCTCAAGATGCGCTCATAATAACATACTTCGTAAATGAATTCATACCTATTATTAATATTGAGCTAAATTCCCAACCTAGGTTGAGCTAGTCTATTCAGTTAGTAAGGTATGCTTAATGCAGAGCCTCAACACCATGCTAAAACGACCTGGATACGGATATATCTTCTCAGACTATTAACGCCAATGAGGTCGCAAATAGTCGTCGATGGTGATTGTCATTTGTGAAAACCCCTCGAACCTCCCGGATTATGGCATTGAACGAAAGTATGCTTGGCCCGCAGCCAGATCTCCCAGATTGCTTCCCACATTATAATCCTCTCGATGGCCTACGCAGCGTCGCCGCCGAAGAACTGGCAAAGATCGCAGGCGTAGACAAAGCCCAAATCTTTCCCGGTCTCGCCTTTACAAACACCCTAGACAAAGGTGATTTGACCTTTCCAGTACCACGACTTCGTATCAAAGGGGCTAGGCCGGACGAGTTAGCGGCGAAATGGGCCTCCGAGGTATGTACTAGATGGGCTCAATATATGACACGAACTCACATTCGCTCTAGTTTCCTTCAAGCCCATTATTGGCTCGACCCACTGCTTCTGGTAGCAACTTGATCTTCAGGTTCAACCCTGCCGCAGTGGCTTCCGTTGTTCTTCCAAAGATTCTCGAATTAGGCCCGCAGTATGGTTACAACCCCGTCCGAGGTCTTCAGAACATTTCAAATCCCTCGGCAGGGTGCCAGAGGATTATCGTCGAGTTCTCCAGTCCTAACATAGCGAAAGAATTCCACGCGGGTCATCTTCGAAGCACAATCATTGGTAGCTTCCTTGCGAATCTCTATGAAGGCTCGGGATGGGATGTGGTTCGGATGAACTACTTGGGAGACTGGGGCAGACAGTACGGACTGCTAGCTGTAGCGTGGGAAAAGTACGGCGATGAAGAAGCCTTTCAAGCGAATCCGATCAAACACCTCTTTGATATTTACGTCCAGATCAGCGCAGACTTTAAGCCTGAAGAAGAGGCCTACAAAGCCGCCGGCAAGCGCGGAGAAGATACCTCCGTCCTGGAAGGTCAAGGGCTTCTAGGCGAGGCCAAAGCTTATTTTAAGCGCATGGAAGACGGTGACGAGAAAGCGCTGAGACTATGGCGGAGGTTTCGAGAGCTGAGTATCGAAAAGTATAAGCAAACTTATGCACGGCTTAACATTGTCTTTACCGATTACTCCGGTGAATCTCAGGTCAACAAACAAAGCATGGAGCTGGCTGAATCCGTGCTGGCCGAAAAAGGTATCTCGAAAAAGGACCAAGGAGCAACCATCGTCGACTTTCGCGAGCACGGAAACAAGAAGTTGGATGTTGCGATTCTTCGGAATCGGAATGGAACCTCCAATTACCTTCTCCGTGATGTCGGGGCTGCCATCCAACGCGAAGATACCTACCATTTCGACAAGATGATCTACGTTGTTATGAGCGAACAAGAGACACATTTACGCCGCCTTTTCAAGATCATGGAACTGATGGGTGGCCAATACTCTGATATCTCGAAGAAGATGCAGCACGTCACATTTGGCAGAGTACGTGTCCAGACTTCTCAGAACTTTCCCGACGCTCGCTGATAATATCTAGGTAACGGGGATGTCGACACGCCGTGGAAACGTGAAGTTCCTAGACGACATTCTTGCTGACGTGCGGGAGGTGATGCATGAGGTCATGCGGAGGAACGAAGCGAAATACAGCCAAGTCGAAAATCCTGAGATGGTTGCTGATATTCTCGGCATTTCCGCCGTGATGGTCCAAGATATGTCCGGCAAACGAGTAAACGACTACCCCTTTGATCTTGCGCGCATGACGTCTTTCGAGGGCGATACAGGACCGTACTTGCAATATGCCAATGCCCGACTTTGCTCGATCGCCAGAAAGGCAAATATTCCCGTCGAAGAGCTGGAGAAGGCAGACTTTTCACTCTTGCGGGAACCACATGCCGTGGATCTGATCCGCCTCATGGCATTGTATCCTGAGATGGTCGCGCAGACCCTGAAGACGCTGGAACCAACCACGATTCTGACGTATCTGTTTCGACTCACACATCAATTAAGTTCCAGTTATGACGTTCTAAACCTTATTAGGGCCCCTTCGAGAGAAATAGGCGTTGCGCGGGCTGCGCTGTATACATGTGCTAAGCAAGTCATCTCGAATGGCTTGAGATTGCTGGGTCTTACTCCCGTTGAACGGTATGCTCTATGATTCTCAAAGACGCTTGTCTTGATAGCTAACATTCAGACCTAGAATGTGACTTGCCAAATCTGTCATCGTCTTCGCAACTAGAAGGGTTCAAAGCCGGATTATGAGTTATGGCAGCAGTACAGACATTGCCTGCATGACACCATGTGCGAAACGAGCCGACGAAGCATATCAGGTTAAGAACGTTCTAGATCCATGTCTTGCCACGAGCTGCTATACTAGACCACATCGTTTACAACACTTCAGGGCTGATGCTCTGAGTTCTCAGGGTGAGCGTCACTGCTCGGTATGTCAAACCACTCTACTTCTCGAGTCAAGACCACAGTCACTTCTTACAAAGACTCACAGCCAAATAATTGCAGCGAGCCAATAAGCCAATAGCCGGTTCACAAATCCGAGGTGTGGATCAAACATTTCTCTACTCTTAGTATCTAAGGTCCCAGATGAGTCGCAGAAACTCGATTCTGTGCAGGGTCATCTGGACACTTTGAATCTCCTATGTCACTAGCTCACATCATTCAGCGCTTCCGGTGGCGCAGTATCCTGGAAAGCGTCTAGGGCTGGGAAGGGAGTGAGGTGGGTTTAGTGACTGCTGCGTTGTGGCAGAGATGAAGGCGGCTGATTGCTGCTCACTGTACGATTTCTGGAAATGCTGGACCACCGGCAGGTATGCTGAAAATAGTATGAGGGTCTTCCTAGCCTGACTGTGCGACTTGAATAATACAAAAAGGGTTCCTCAGCTCGAAATTTATCTGAAGCAATTCTCATCACGCATTCCACGGAGATGAAGGTTCTGTCGACCTGAATTGTGCTTGAGGGCATGTTGAAGCCACAATCGGATAGGAGCCCGTGGTGAGCCAACACTTCAACCCCAAGACAACCTCGATCCAACTACCCAAAATCCACCCGCTGCTCGTCCTCTTCCCTCCTCAGCGAAGCCACACCCCCGCCACTTCCCAACGACGACAGAACGTTCCACACCCCCTCCCCACCCTCCCAACAGCGCCCTCTCCCCACCCCGAACGTAAACCTCCGCTTCCACATCCACTTAAACTTTTCGTCTGCCCCTCACCGGCAACCTTTTTGACAAGCTTCACCTCGACCTGCACAGGCATGAGATCATAAAGCCCCGATTCATACACATCAGTGCGCTGACGCTTCCGCCTGTCCAAGTCGAACGTGAGAGTTATTTATATCAAGACTTTTTCCTATAGAGTACCTGATCAATCATCATGAATATATCTCACTCGAGTCATCTTGTCCTCTTGATAGCTTTTTGTTTGCGTCACCGAATAAGACCAGATGGATGATTTGCATTACCAAGCTGTCAACTACTGTATTTCTTTGACGGAAACTGTCAGCTCTGCGGAACCCTTAAGGCCACTGCACTTTTTGTATGTAGACTTAGGTATTCAAGTCAATCCGTTTCAGACTCTTGAAAATATGATATATAGGCCAGGGCAGGATATTCATCATTTCTTCCGGAGGAAGTCAATTGAGAGAACGACACGTGCTTTTCCAAGGCTCCTTGCTTTTTATTGGTTGAATTAAGACCGCACTAGCTACCTACGCACGCAATGATCCGCCGAGGTTGCATTTCGTCATCATCACAAGCCTCATATTCTTTCCAAACCTGCCTGAAGATATACGGCCTCACCATAAGAAGGGCCTTCTCCTCCTCGTCTAGTCGCTATCCTATCTTCCCAACTTACCACACTATCACCAACATGTCGTCGAAACTCATCCCGTCCAACCCATCCGAGGTGATGGTCATCCGCAGGGTAACTCCCAACATCATCACCTGCTCCGCGCCCTTCTCCCGCTTCGGTCTTTTCAAAGTCGGAGGACGAGGCACAATCGGTACCCCCACCCCCCCTTCCACCCTCCACCCTCCAACCCCAGCGACGCTAACCTCTCCCCTCCCTCCGCAAGTCCGCCTCCGCTCCGGCTCCCTCGCCGTCTTCGCCTCCATCGCCCTAACGCCCGAAGTGCACGCCGCCCTCACCAGCCTCGCCGGCCCCGTCAAATACCTGATCGCGCCCGACGCCGAACACCACATCTTCATGACGCAATGGGCATCCGCCTTCCCCACCGCCGCGCTGCTCGGGCCCGAAGGGCTGGCCGAAAAACGCGCCCGCAGCCAGGAACCCGCGGGAACGCACTTCCAGCACGTCTTCACGGCGGCGAACAAGGACGCCTTCCGCGTCGACGCCGACTTCGACGCCGACTTCGACTACGAGTTCGTGCACAGCCACGGCAACAAGGAGCTCGTCTTCAACTACCGGCCGGACCGCACGCTGATCGAGGCCGACCTGCTGTTTAACTTGCCGGCGCGGGAGCAGTATTCGCGGGCGGGGGTGTCGGCGACGGCGGGGATGTTGACCGGGTGGTTTGTGGGGTTGATGAGTGCGGAGGGGAGCGCGGTGTGGCAGAAGCGGTTTAATTGGTATGTGGCGAGCGCGATGGACAGGGCGGGGTTCAATAGGAGTGTGAGGAAGATTGAGAGGTTTGATTTCGATCGGATCATTCCGTGTCATGGGGATGTGATTGAGAGTGGGGGGAAGGGGGTTTTTAGGAAGGTGTTTGAGTGGCATTTGAATGCGGCGCGGAAGGAGGATTAGGGGCGGGGATGGGGTTGAGAATGATGGTTACAGGAGTTGGGTGTTGTACAACTGGTCAGGCGGTGATGAATGGACAGGATCTATGTCACGAAAGGAGGGTTCGACATAATGTTCTCACAATGCCTTCCTGCTGATGTCCGTTTGCAGAACTCGGAGGCCAAGGACAGGGTTCCCACTTGCTCGGGGCTGATTTGCAGGCGGAAAGTGCTAGATAATATATTCGCAGGGGCACGGCGTTTGCTCGGTGCATCATATGGGTAGTTGATTGACCTTGGACCTTACAGTTTATAGAAGGTGAAACCATCTGGCCTTCAGCCTTACTCTTCGACTATCCTAGCAACCTCCAACCACGATATCGATGAAGCCCTACGTGTCTCCTATCCACACACAGTCATCCCAGCCGCACCCCAAATACTAACCTCCCAGCCCTAAACACCAAAACTCAATACATAACACCACACCCTCCACTCTTTCTACCTGGGAAGCCAGCATTTCTGCGCAATCGGTCAATGATCGAGAGGGAGATTGACCTGAGAGCTGACGGTAGGTACGCAGTAGACGAACATATCGGACCTGATATATAGGAATGGGAAGAAACGCTATGCTCCTTCGCTCGGGACTCGAAGACAGAGACGAGAAATGCGAGCAGAATCGGAAACATTACCCTACTGCTACTCGTACCTTTAGTCGGGCCGTTCAGAAGTCGGGTGGAAGTGGTTTACATGATGCTGCCATCCTCAGACGACTCGCGAAGCTCGAAATGCTAGGGCTTTTTCACTTCACCTCAACGTGTAGGGCGTCAGCTACGGAGTGCGTTACAGATACCCTTGATAGTAATGCACGAAAACGCACACGGACAGACGGGCCCTTCCACGAACATACTCTTTGTCAAACTTTCAGCCTCGTTTCGTTACCTTAGTGGTTCAGAGCCCTACAGAGGTTTCGGGAACATGCAGAGTTTGCTAGGGCAAACAGTTTGCTACGGATAAAAGTTTTTCCTTTTGCCGATTGAAGGCCTTCTTATAGGGCCACATTTCCATAGAGTAGCTAGACACTTATGATTACACATTCATTTCACTAGTCACTTCTTCTATGTTTGACAGATTATGAGCTCAGATATGTATTGATATTTATTTATTCATTAAGTCATTTGTTTCTATTCAAAATGATGAAAGAAAAACACCTCATTGTTGTTATTATTTCATGAATGCTAAAAAGAGCCTTAAGAAGTAAAGTGAATTTGATGTATAATGAGAAGTTATTCACATCAAACTGTTATAAATTCACAGATAAAATGATCAAAAACAATTCTCATAATTATTTCAAAGTTAGATCTTTACATCAAAAACAACTCTGTCATCAATTTAGATGTTCTCATCATACAAAATGACTACAATGTCATATGATCTTACATTTTTAAAAGTTATGAAACTTAAGAGATTGATGAACTATCTGTCATGAAGAATGTTGATTAAATACAGTTTGATGAGTGCTGAATTATGAGATTTAATAGTAAAGAGTGATGTTCAATCTTTATTAGATATTTTAAGTTAGTTGTTATGGCCATTGTTTTAATAGACTCATTAAACATGTAGGTTCAGTGAACTATGCCTTAAAGGTGTACAGCTCAGTGTAAGCTCACAGTACTCATGAATGAGCTGAGTAAGCTGACTTACAATGCTTATAAGTAAGCAAGATGAGCAGTCTAATATATATACAGATCATCTTTCTTAAGAAGATGAACATGTTCAATGTAATTGTTACTTAACATACTATTAGCTATTAGTTAACTCAACATATCTAAAATCCTCTTATATCACAAGCTCTAACCTTTAGTCTCTATATCAGAGAAATCTCTGATCAGAATGTAACACATTGAATATTCTTATGATATAAGCATGATTTTCAGCACACAGAAAGCAGTCTTCATCAATACAGTCAATCTTCAGAGTCTTGAAAATCTATGAGAAATGAACAACATATTGAAGATATTGATGCTGAATATGTTCAGTGATGAACATAAAAAGTTATGAAGCTTCTTGACAAAGCTCAATCTATACATAAATTTTAATCAGAAGAAGTTCAACTTCAAAATGAACAAAGATCTATACACAGTAATTTATCTTAAAGATACAGTGTTTAACTGAGTCAATCTTAAACTGCATGAATTTCTAGACAAATCATCAAAGAAATGAGATGCTAACAAAGAGTTGATCTTTAGTGACTTTAAGAAGTTTAAGAAAGAACTTTGAAAGACTTTTGAAGTGATTGATGAGAAAAGAGCAGCAGAATGATGACTTTACACATTAAAGATGAACAAGTCAGCAGTTAAGTACTTGATGAAGTTTCAGTGCATTGCAGCCTTAACTGACTGAGATGATGATGTCTTAATATTGCAATATTATTGAGAATTAAGTGAAGATATTAAAGATGAAATAGTCTGAAGAGACTGCTCTGAAGAACTTTAAGAAATGATAGATATCTTCATTAACATTAACAGTTAACAGTGAGAACAATGAATGAAGAAGATGAAATCTTATACAGCTTTAAGAATGTAAAGATAATGATTCATTATCAGAATGTAAGAAGATCTGATGAATCTTAACAATATTAAGAAGCATAATCAGAAGTTACAAGCTAGATCAGTGAAGCATAAATGTTACAACAGATAACTCACTAAGTTTCATACTTAATGAGCAGAGACTTGCAAATGTTATAACTGTGATAAACTTAAATATCTTGTTAGGGATTGCAAGAAACCTTAATAATAAAGAAAAGAAGTTGCAATGATGAACTCAGTGATAATGCATGATTAACTGAGCTGAACAGTCTGCTATGATGATAACTGCTTTGTGTACATAAGTAGCAAAGATGAAGTTAGATGATGATCACAGAAGCTTAAGAAAAGGCACAGTACTGATTATGTTACAATAAGTGAATTAAAGAGATTAGTTATTCTAGAGAAAGTTGTCAGAAACAACTCAGATATTGAAGAGATCAATACTTGCAGAACTTAGAAGATAAACACTGCAGAAGTTTAAGATCAAGAAGATCTTATCTGAATGTATCTGAATTTGAATGCAGACTCAGAGAATGTTGACAACTAAGAAGTTAACATGAGATTTAAGCAGAGCTATGAGCATCTCAAGAACTGACATCTAGAATGATGTGAAAGTCTGTTAAAAGAACAGCAGCAGACACTTTAAGAAGAAGTCATCATTAGCAAATAACATAAAGTAAGAATGACAGCTGTACAGCTAGAAGAGCTGATGACAATGATATGATTTGCAATATGAGATTAAGAAATGTCAGAGCAATCAAGAAAAGGTTATGAAATTAAGATATGTCTATTTATAGACTATATAACATTCACAGAAGAATGTTAAATGCACACAGAAGAATACATGTCATCTGAGTTTCTCAACAAAGTGAAAGCACTAAAGAATCTCATTCAATGCAAATATGATCAGTATGAGGTGTACTGACACTCAGAATGAATTGTCAGAAAAGAAACTGATGACTACACAAAACTGATTATAACTGATGAAGAATCAGTATGATTCAAAGAACTATGAAGAAAGTTCACTAAATCACAAGATAAACTTTGAAGCATGAGCAGAGCTTAAGAAACTTTGATAGAAGCAAAAAGCTTAAAGAAGTCAAAAAATCTTAAGCTTTCTCAGCAAGACTAGAGACAAAGAAGCTTTTAATGTCTTAATGAACTGACAACAATTAAAAGATATAAGTTGATGTTGAGATATCACTGAAGAGATGACTTTAAGCAATGATAGATTCAGAAACAATCAATAACTTTATCTTGCAAAAAGTGATTAAACAGCTAGAACTAATGCTGTGATGAGTGTTTAAGTTTACACAAGTGTATATGGTCAACAGAGAATATAAATGAATTTATAAAGAAGTTTATATTGAAGTTATAATAAAGAATGATTCACAGAAGTTGAAACTAGATGTTCTCAAGTCAGTCAAGTATGATGCTATACTAAAGATGCTCTGATTACACAAAAAGAATTTACAGATTGACTAAATCAACAAAGAACTCTATGTAACAGAGAACACATATAATGTCTCTGAACAACTGAAAAAGAGCTTATCAGAGTATAAGTCTTGAGATCATGAGATACTGCTATTAAAGAGAAGAGAATCAAAGTGAATGTTACTTTATCTTATGAGTGAGAATTAGCTGAAGAAAGTTCACAACTATCTTTCTAAGAATTTAAAGAGAGAATTCATCAGATCATTAAAGTCATCAGTAGAATATCTGATTCTGTTTGTATCAAAGAAAAATGACATTAAGTGACTTTATGTTGACTATAGACAACTTAATGAGATAATTCATTAAGATAGTTATTTTCTATTGCTGATAGAAGAGTTGCAAGACAGACTAGAGAAAGTTAAGTGATTCATGAGCCTAGATCTGAAGAAAGCATACTATTGTGTATGCATAAAGAAGAATGAAGAATGAAAAATGACATTCTGAACAAGATATGAACACTATGAGTACACTGTTATGTCATTTAAGCTCAAAAATGCCTTAGTTATCTTTCAGAGACTCATCAATGACATATTGAGAGAATATCTTGATGATTTTGTAATCATATATCTTGATGATATCCTGATCTATTCAGACAATCTTGAAATGCATTACAAATATGTGTATAAGATTCTAGCAAAGCTTAATGAATGAGTTATGTATGTGAAAAAGTTGAAAAGCAGATTCAAAATTAAGAAGATACAGTTTCTAGAATATATCATTTGATCTAGTCAGATTAAGAAAGATCTCAAAAAGACAGAGACAGTTCAGAACTGATCTACACTGTGAAAGATTAAGAAAGTACAAGTCTTTCTAGAACTAACAAACTACTATTGAAAGTTCATATTTAACTATGCAAGAATTGCAGAATCTCTTATGTGTTTGACATGCAAGAATGAGAGATGACATTGAGATAAGAAACAGAAGAATGTGTTTTATGCATTAAAGAAAAGTCTTAATGAAATTACACATCTGTGAATACTCAATTAAGCATGCAAAAAGATACTGAAAATCAATGCATTGAATTTTGCAGTTGAAGCATGTCTATATTAGATTAAAGATGGGCAGAAGAAGTCTATTGCATATTGATTTAGAAAGTTGTCAGAACTTAAGAAAAGATATAAGATTTATGATAAGAAACTTCTTACAATAGTGAAAGCACTGCAAGATTAAAGATCTTATCTTGCAGATATAAGTAAGTCTATTTAGATCTTTATAAATCATAAGAATCTGAGAAACTTTATAACAATTAAGCAACTGAACTGACAACAGATTCATTAAGTGAAACAGTTAGCAGACTTTGAATTTCAGATTTATTACAAGAAGAATAATGAGAATGATGATGCAGACACTTTAAGTAGATGATCTGATCATGAAGAAGTGAAAATGATTCATACTGAAATTCTGTGTGAAGACAAGAAAGAAATACTCATGAAAGACTTAGCAGTGACATTTAAGATGAAGAATGCTTTCTTAATGAACAATAAACTCATTAAAGTATGTCATGACAGCAGAGCTGGTGAGCATCTAGAAGTCAAATGTACAGAAGATTTTGTATGAAGAAGGTGCAATATAGGCAATCTTTGTAATTGAATTATGAAATACATTGTCAGATGTGATTCATGCTGACATAATAAGATTCAGAGAGATAAGCATTACAACAGAATAACATGACTAAATGTACTAAATGTGTCTTGAGAGTCTGTTATCATGAACTTTATCATTAAGCTATCAAAGTTCAAGAATCTGGCATGAAAAGTCAGATTTGACAGCATATTAATCATAGTGAATAGATTAATGAAGTACATGATGTTCATTTCATTCAGAGAGACTGCAACAGCATCAGTATTGATGTACATTATATTGTAAGAATTGATTAGCAATTACAGACTATCAAAAGAGTTTATTATTAATAGAGACAAACTGTTCATGAGCAAGTTCTGAGAAATGCTCACAGCAGAACTCAGAATAAAACATAAGATGTTAATGACATATTATTTACAGATGAATGAACAGAGCAAATGAATGAATCAGATAGTCAAGATGTATTTGTGATATTATGTCAATGTAAAACAGAACAATTAAGTACAACTGCTGCTGATAATACAGTTTATGTACAACAATGCATGAAATGAAATCATGAGAAAGATGTTATTTAAAGCAAACTATAAATATCATCTGAAGATTTGAAGAGATCTGTGAGTACATGAATCTTGAAGTTAAAAAGTGATGTTGAACATTGCAGAGCTTAAGAAACTGCATACTGATCTCATAAAGAGAATTGAAGAGCAGAAGAGACAAACAATAGAGATAAAATCATTTGAGATTGATGAGAAGATATATCTATAAATGAACAATGTATAGACAAAGAAGAAGAGCAAGAAACTCATGAATAAGAGCATTGAATCATTCATGATTAAAAGAAACATTAAGAAATTAAGCTATGAGCTAGACTTATCTTAAGAAATGTGAATACACTCAGTATTTCACACATCAATGCTTCAGTGATGCAATCAGTTCATATCACTTCAGATCAAACTGACATCTGTTGAATCTGAAATTAAATATGAAGTTGAGAACATTCTAAAAAAGAGAATGATTAGTGAGAAAGTTCACTACCTCATTAAATGAAAAGGATATGATGCTTTAAAAAGCACATGAAAACTTAAGAATAACTTATTTAACTATGTAAGAATGCTTCAGCAGTTTAAGAAGAAAAGACTGTGAAGATAAGATCATCTCAGAAATTTAAGAATAAGAGATTTGAAGAATCAGAATTGTTCTCATCTTTAGAAACACTGTCATTATCATCAGCAAGTTTACAAGCAAGACAGAGTGTCTTCTCAGTAACTTTATCTTTTGTATATTTTAATGTCTTATAAAGACAAGTGACTTTAACAAAAGTCTGTGTCAGTTCTTTCTCAGCAACAGATAGGTTGAACTTGAGTTTATTGTGTATATAATTAAGAGATTCTCACAACACACTGATACATGAATAACTGTGATGAACATACTCAGCACACTTAGAATGATTCTTTATCTTTATGTAAAGAATTAAGAGATTGAAACAGTGAAGACAGATAGTCAACACTGAGTCACTGTCTTTATTAATGAATTGATAAAGATAAAGATGATTGTGTGTTTTGAATGATTTCATCATGAAAAGCTTACAAATTACAAAGGCAGAAACTTTTGTTTAAATAGATTCTAGAGAACTAGTGCCTGAAAAGAGAGAATGATGTTATGATTATTATTTTAATAGACTCATTGAATGTGTAGATTTAGTGAACTATGTCTTGAAGATATACAGCTCAGTGTAAGTTCATGATGCTCATGAATGAGCTGAGTGAGCTGACTTACAGTGCTTACAAGTGAGCAAGATGAGCAGCCTAATATATATACAGATTATCTTTCTTAAGAAGATGAACATGTTCAATGTAATCATTACTTAGTATACTACTAGCTATCAGTTAACTCAACATATCTGAAACTCTCTTATATCACAAGCTCTAATCTCTAGCCTCTATATCAGAGAAACCTCTGATCAGAATGTAACATTAGTCAGTAATGACTAAAGAATTTATATCTAAAACAATAACAACTACATTAACAGTCTTAATCAACATCACTTAAGCTGACTAAATCACACAGAATAACAAGATCATAATCATTATTGTTCTTATTGTCAGCTTGAAGATCACTGTCATTATAGACAACATGAAAACAGCAAAAGAGATGTAAAATCATCTTGTATATCTTTATTTATTTTATAAATTTAATCTTAAATATATTTTATTCAACAATTTATATATCTATCAACTTAATCAATACTTCTCTGTTGATGCTTATGCTCTGAAGTATAAGACACTCTTATAAGAAATTATGATCTTCAATCTCATCATTAACAAAATTCTGAAAATCATTACTTTTCTATTAAATCTAAAATTCTTTTATTCTCAATAAGTAATGATGAAATGCTCTAAGACTCATAATGTAATCTCATTTCTTAATAACTTAATTATTAAATTAATTGATGAAGAGTGTCTCAAAGAAAGAAATGAGAAGCTTGCTTTAATGAGTAAAAAGAAAAATTATAAAGATAAGAAGAAAAAAAATAAGAAGAGAAACACTGATAAGAGTAAGAATGAGAATGAGATGTATATTTACTGTAAGAAAGCAGTTCACTTCAAGAATAATTGCTGAAAGTTACATCTGAAAAAGATGTTTGAAGAAATAAAGAAAAAGTAAGAGACTAAAAAGAAAAAAGAAAAAAAGAAAAAAAAAAGAAATTCTTAAGTTTTAAAGATAAATGATATAATGAAAACTCAGTGATCTTAACTGCAGTAAAGAGCTATAGTTTTGTGATCAATAAGATGTTATGAATAGCTGACTTTGACACAACACAATATATATATTATGATTTCTCTGCATTTAGCTTAATCAAAATGTTCAATAATGAACTTTCTATAAGAGCAGTGTCTGAAGTGATGCACACTTAAGAGATAAAAATGATCAACTTATAGTTAAAGAATAGTGATGAAAAGACTTAAAATATTATTCTTATAAATATTTATTTTATGTCTAATATAGAACTCAATCTCTTCTTAATTGAAATGATTAAAAAGAAAGAGATATTAATTGAAATCAAGAACAGATTATTATATTTAAAGAATAAAGTAAAGAGTACACTTAATTATACAGTACATAAAGATAAGCTATATTATCTTTAAACTTTAATGATGAGAAAATCTGTGAACAAGAATAAGATTATGTTAATTATTAAAGATAACAAGATCTTAAGAACTACTTAACATCAATATTTTAATTATATAGAGAATTTAAGTCTTAATAATGTGTCAAAGAATCTCAGAATAGTGAGACTTAACTTATAAGAATTTACAAAAACATTATTATACTTGTGTGATGTCTGTATGAGAGCAAATCAAAAGAAGAAGATCTTAAAAAAATTGCAAAACTGAGTCATAAAGATGATTAAACTAATTTACATTAACATTATCAGTCTCATCATACTGAAAGCATATGATAAATTCTTATAATATATAGTCTTCACAGATGATCTTACTTGCTGATGATACATTTATAATATGAAAATGAAAGATTAGACAAAAGATAAAATTAAATGATTTCTTAATATGCTTTTTATTCAGATGAATTTATGAATTGCATAGATACAACTTGACAATAGAAAGAAATTCAGAGATAAGCTCATCATTAAATGATTATGAAGTCTTAAAATTATTTATGAAACAACAGTTTCTTATGAACTGAAGCAGAATGAGATAACAAAAAAAAAAAAAACTTTTAACAGCAAAAGCTAAAGCTATGATTCTGAATAGTAAAGTTTTTAAAACTTTATAATTAAAAACTGTTAAAATAGCATGCTATCTTCTTAATTGACTCTCAATGTCAGTTTTTAAGAACAACAAAATCTCAATTTAGTTACTGTTTAAATCTCTTAATAAGAATAGATCAGTGAACTCTATCAATCTTGAACATCTTTGATGTTTTAAATGCACAACATATGTATATATTTCAAAGAAGATCTGAACAACAGAGATTAAATTTGAATCTTAGAGCAATAAGAAGATTTTTGTTAAATATGAAAAAAGAAATCAATATAAAGTATAGTTTTCTGAAAAGAAAAAGACAGACTGAATAATTAAAATAAGAAATATACAGTTTAATAAAGATTCATCAATCTATAATGTTGAAGTTACAGTCTCAATTTTTAAAGTCATTTAATCTTATACTGTTAATACAGAATAAAAAGATGTGCAGTTATTTTTTTTATTTTCTTTTTAACTCTCATCATTGTTATTATTTTTAAAGTATGTATCATCATATTCTTTCATACTGATATTGTCAAATCAGTTAGAAGAAATAAAGAAAGAGAAAAAAGATGTTATAAATATTTCTTTCACAATTGATAGATTAGTATCAGCTGAGTCTTGATACTTTAAAAAAGAAAGACAACTCTTTATAAAGCTAAAGCTTAAAGCAATCATGATCTATCTGACTGTGTTTAATGTAATTGTTGATGTCATAAAAAAGAAAAAAGACTTTAAGAGTGAATCTTAGACATTTAAATAGATAATTGCAAGTCACAAGTTGAAAGACTGAAAGAAAGCAATGAATAATGAGTATAATTCATTAATGATTAACTTTACATAAACTTTAAAGATGTTGCCACCTAATTGATGAGCTTTAAGAGATAAATGAATCTATTATTACAAAAAAGAATTTAACAGCTCAATTTTATGACATAAGACTTAATGAGTAGTCAAAGAATTTGAACAACAATTTGAAATTAATTATAAAAAGATCTTTGCAATGATTGTTAAATCAATGACTTATAAAGTTATCTTCATCATAGTCACATTTTATAACTATAAATTGAAACAAATAAATGTCAAAACAGCTTTCTTACACAATGATTTAAAAGAAGAAGTCTATGTGATTTAACTTACTGAATATGAAAAAGAAAAAGACAAAATGTATAAATTGAAGAAAGCTCTATATAAATTAAAACAATCATCTTATCTATAATATAAGATGATACACTGCTTTCTTGTTGATCTCAAATACACACAGATTCAGACAGACAATAATGTATTTAAAAAGAAAACTTTAATTGTTGCTGTTTATGTTGACAATATTTTTATATATGAATTAGATAAGAACAAAATTCTAAATTTTAAGATCAAATTAAGTAATCATTTTGAAATGATTAACTGCAGAGTGTGTAAGCATTACTTAGAAATGCTAATTACACAAAATAGAACTTTACAAATTCTTATTCTATTATAGAGAATTTATCTTACAGAAATGCTTAAAGACTTTAATCTACAGAATGTTAAGTCAGTCATAATTTTAATGAAATTCAGAACTTATCTTATAAAGATTATCAGAACAGCTAAATCAGAGTTAATAACTTAATATTAGAAGATTATAGAATCTTTTATGTATATTATGATATAAACTCAACTCAACATTACATATACAGTGTCAACTCTTAGTCAGTTTGCACATAACTTTAACAACACATATTGAAAAACTTTAAAGTAAATGTTTTAATATGTGCAGAAAATCTTAGATGTCATTCTTAAATACAAATTGAGTGATCAACTTAAATTGCTAAAATATTTGAATTCAGACTGAGAAGAAGATCTTGAATTGAGAAGATTTACATTGAGATATGTATTTAAGATGATTAATAAATCAGTATTTTAAAGTTTAAAATGTCAGAAAATCATTATTTTATTCTCTTATAAAGTAGAATACATGATCTTAATAAAGACTACAAAGAAAGCAATGTAAATACAGAAATTATTTAAAGAGCTAAAGCTAAAGAGATTTAAGACAGTTATAATTTAAATGAATAATCAGAAAGCTATAATCTTGATTAAAAACTCTGAATTTTATGTCTGTACAAAGCACATTGACATACATCATTACTTCATAAAAGAAGTTAAATTCTGCAGACTTATTCATTTTAATTACATTTTTACAAGCAATATAATCACTGACAAGCTTACAAAGTCACTTTTAACACTGAAATTCACTTATTTTACAAATCTTATGAGTCTCATCAGTCAGTGAAAGGCCTTGTGGTCTAATGATATGACACTTGAGTTCAAAACTTAAGAGGCATTCATTTAAATTAAGTCAGAGACATAATACATCTTTCTCAACTTTATGAGTAAAGAAAGTGTGTCTTCATTTTCTATCTCATTGTTGCTGAAACAGACTGAGAGAATGTGTCAAACTTTCAGTCTCATTTCATTATCTTAGTGATTCAGAGTCCTATGGAGGTTTCAGGAACATGCGGAGTTTGCTAGGGCAAACAGTTTACTATGGATAAAAGTTTTTCCTTTTGTCGATTGAAGGCCTTCTTATAGGGCCACATTTCCATAGAGTAGCTAGACACTTATGATTACACGTTCATTCCACTAGCCACTCCTCCTATGTTTGACACTCTTGATGGGTCAGCTAGTGGGCGTCGCCATAACAAGGAGTGATATCAAATTTGATGTAGTATCTGAAAATCACACACAACTCCAAAATCTCCACACGACCGGTAGCCAACGATGAAGACATTGGGCGTAGATACCAACCCCACCATACGTACGCCGGTGTCTCGGTCTGTCCGCGAAAGCAAAGATGCGCGCATACAACGCACCATGGAGATACAAACGGCCTCGGACGGAGCTGCAAAGATGCAATTACATATGGTAGGCAAAACGAGACATGGTCTATTAGGTAGGTGCTATGCCGGCTTTGACATGGAGGGAGAAGCGACACACGACGTGCTTCCAGTGAGACCATTCCGGATCCGAGCTTATTTCCAGAAGTCGAGGCTCGCGACGACATCTTCTCCATTTTCGTCTTCGTAGGCGTAAAGGATCTTGAAGGTGTCAGCAGTGCTATTCATGCATGAGTCCTCAATAGTGGAAACCACATACCTCTCGTGTAGACGAATGAAGCATCCGAATATTCTTGCCCGTCAGTATGTGGACTAGAGCACTAGTCTCAACGTGCCTTATCTCGATGAAGCTTGGCTCGAATGCGAGAATGTACGGATACGACAATGCAAAGGATTGCGGCTGCCCTTCCCATGTAATCTTCCAATCAGGACGTGCACGCCAGCCGTTTCGATTGACGAAGAATGAAAACTCTGTATAGTTGAGGAGAAATTCACCGTTGAGCCGTTCGAGATGGATGGGTTTGATGTTTTCTTTTCGTGCAACGAAATCCAACGATGTATCGGCCTGGTCGAGCAGGGACTGCGTTTCTAGAGTCTCGACGCTGACAACTTCAAAGCCACGAGCGCAACCGACGCAGAGTTTGGATTTCAGAAAATGTATGGAAGATGACTCCGTGGGGATGTAGAACTCCTGGATGACGTCAATTTTGAGCCTGGGACAAGCTGATTGAGAACTGACCTTGTATGGTTTCAATGTGTCCTGACCGCTCTGAAACATCTTGCTGATGGCAGGCTTCTTCTTCCCTTTGGACAGAGTGTCCATCGGCTCAAAAACCTTGATGGTGGTTGAAAGTGCCGATGTCTTTACGGAACAGACCAGATGACTGCCGAGGCAAATGCCAGACTTGAAGAAGTTTGCATGACCCTGAATTTTCTTAGGTCTCTTTGTAAGTGGCGCTTGATTGTCGCTTGAGTCGAGAGCTTCCATAGGATAAGAGAGAAGCGTCTTATTTGCGAGTACGAGAAGTAGCGAATACTCTTCCAATACATCGATTTGCGTGACCTGGCTAGCATCAACTACACGTCTTGGCTTAGCAGCAGCTTCTTTGGGCCGACGATCAGATAGATAGATTCCATTGTCAGTACCGTAAACTAATTTACGGCCACCATCTGTTACGGAGAGTCAGTAGGGGAAATCCATTGTGATGCTGTGCTGCTCATACCTAGAGGAACGAGACAGTTCACTCTGTTGTTCGGAGTAAAGAATCCATCACACAACACTGTTCTATTGTAAAAGTTGCTCCGTTCTCGGAGTTTGCTTTGTTGGCCTTCGATGTGCTCCATCCACTTCCGTCGCTGAATGTGCGACATTGCATAGAGTGTAAGATCATAACCTCCCTTCCCGAGATGTTTGATGGTAATTGGGAATCCTTCCTTGCCCGCCGGTGCTGTTTTGGGTGCATTAAGTGCCTGCTTTGCACCAGGTATCAGACTGGAAGATGGACGTTTCGATATACCCATTTTGGGAATGATATCGTCCATCTGTGTTATCACTAACAGCTCCAGTGGGATAGGTTTCTTGTAGACTTTGAGCTCTTCTCGCTTGTTAATAGTCTTAACCCGGACAAGAAGAACGGCGTGATCGAACAGGTATACATGCACTTCACTCGCATCCGTAGGGCCTTTCTTTAATGCACCTTTGAAGAGTAACTGCCTGCCTTCTTCGGTCAATTTGAGATCGACATATTCTCCCGGGGACCATTTAAGTTGATGGTTGAGCTGCATGAGATTGAAGTGATTCTCCGCCTTCCCGGACTCGACATTAACTCGGGATAAGAAGTCTCTAATGAGTGATATCGCTTTAGGGATGTCCTGCTTATCGGGATTGTCGTCGGCTGTGTTCTTAATAACGTTCTCGAGAAGTAATGGGTATCGGGCCAGTCTCGTCGTTGGTTTAGTCAAGTACCCGTTAAGCTCCAGCTTTCGTGATTCTTTCAATCGTTCTGTTTCGTCGACGAATTTCGAAAAGGCAGGATTAGACTGCCGCTCTCTTTCGAACTCAAACTTCCCATAAAGCTGATTAGCACCATACTTGATGAATGGATCGAATCTTGGCACGAAGCTCAGAAAGATATCTCCAACGTTCTTGACAACTGGGCTTTCCTGCTGTCGTCTGGTCAAAGCTTCAGCCAGCCTTGAATTTACCGCGTGTACCTCCATACAATTCGAGAACACTGTACGGATGAACTTTTCTCGTCGATGCTCTGGGATAGGTGAAGGATTGGCAGGGTTGGTCGAACGTAACGGTTTCATCCAGAAGTCTCGTAAGTACTCCAGATCCTTGACAAAGTCGCGTTCTGTGTACATGATCTCCGAGATTACCTCTTGCCGTTTCTTCTCCCGGTCCCCTACGCTGTCGGCAACCTCCTTGGACACGGTGTTGATCCAAAGTTTTTGCTCGTCACTCTCGTCTGCATGCAGACTCGATTGAGACTCCTCTCTCCGCAAGCCTGGTTGAGGTTTCAAGTTCAAACGTGCCTGCTGCTCTAGTCTCCGTGGACATGCGATCGAATAGCACAACCGGTCTCTTGTACATGTGGGTGAATAGCACTCAGTGAGTAGGGTATGTACTCCATTGACGTTCGAGGAGTCTTCCCTAAGACTCTCCTGAAATTGATAGAGCTCTGTTGGCGAGTCTCGCAATCGGTGATCGTAGGTCACATCGTGAAAGAACTTCTGCGCATCTAGGGCGCGACCAAGTAAGAGAGCCAGGTTTCTGTCGGTCGTTTTGATGATGTATGCGAGCAGATCTACCGCCTCTGCTCCGGTGAACGCATTCTTATAAGTCAGTTCGTTCTTGCTCCGCTCTCCCACAGCGATTCTCTCACGAAAAGTATCCGCAACCCGTGACAGCAAAGCGGGATATACTAGCGGTGCTCGCCGCTGGGCAGTATAGACAGCACCCTGCGAATTGGTACTCGAATTCTGCATCGACGGACGATGACGCAAGGAATGATTGCGCTCTGATGGCGAAGCTGCGTTGGAGATGGTTGACGCCATTGACATCGAACGTGAGGGAGCGCTTCCTTGGCCAGGGCTCCTTACCTGAGAATCCGGAACCAACGTCTTCGCCGAGCCAATCGAGCCGATAGATTCGTGCGTCGATTGGTGATCCAACGTCGGCAACTCCTGCCCAGATTCACGTCGTCTGTTTGGTATCACTCGTCCACTCATCGTCTGATTATGATCCCTCTCCACGGAATATGAGGTCATGGACATCGCTCGCTCGTCGTGACGCTCAGGGACGATTCGACCTTGGGCAGTGGTACGAGACGCAACCGACTGGTAAGGTTGCTGCCGGAAGGCGGTTGCTGAGGCTTGGTTGTAGTTGCTAGGGGGTGGATTGTACTGAGGAGGTCCTGACATGGTTGCCAATGACCTTGACCGGTATGGGTCAGCATTGAGAGCCGCAGCATTGGGGTAACCGTGGCTTGGAACGGGTTTGTATGGATTTTGAGTCGGCTGTCGTGCATCGATCCGTTGTGGTTGGGGGTATGGACGCCGGTCCGGGTAAAGTGGTTGAGGCAAGTTCTGTGGTTGTGGTTGTGACTGTGGGTGCCCATTTGGCTGCCGCAGACCCTGATAGTAGCCATTCATTGCTGGAGGACCGAAGCCATTTTGCTGCTGACGCATAGGCGGTGGCCGTTGCATGGATACATCCGACATCTGCGAGGTCATGGTCTGAAGGCGTTCAGGGGACATTGGAGTGGTCTGTGAGCTCATCGTCTGCGAGCGACCCGGCGGCGGAGCTGCACCGAAGATGGACGAGAAAGCTGCATCACGTTGGAATGAGGACGCATGGCCGTAGTTGTTTGGTCGATAGTTTCGACCTTGCTGGCTACCGTAGTCCGCCATTTGGCATCAAGGATTGATCAAGACCGACGAAGAAAGCAGTAGTGGCGGGCTGGCAACAACTGGCTCTTTCAATCGTGGAGACCGTCCGTAAGCCTTGAAGAGCCCAACGGTGGGATACCAGCGTGTAGTGCAAGAGGCACTCAAACACACCACGAAGGGTGCATTGTCTTCTTGTGACCAGAACCACCTATTCAGATCCTTGAATCTGTCTTTGTCTCTCCCATTACACTACCTTGGGTTTGCGCAAATGATGCTGTCGTGGTACTCATGGATCGCGTGGAGCCTATCCGAGACAGAGATTGGCCGACCAAAGTCTCATCAATTCCTTTCTCCAACTCTGCCCAGGCTGGCGAAGTCAAAAGCACAGGTCAGAAGTGAGGAGAGGTGGGATGGTTGGGGTTGTGGCGAGCGGTTTCCGAGGTATGGACGCAATCACGTTCCTGAAAGCGAGAGGACTTATGTAGGTATCTAGTTCCGGACTTTATGAAGCGGGCAACGTGAACAAATGTAACACTCAAGCGTTCCGCAAACAGTAGATCTGGGTCGCTGGATTTCGGTGTGCGCTGAAAGACACTCTTTTCCAGTCTTCCAAAGAAATATTCCCTTATATAACTAACCAAGCTCTACGAGTATGATATTTGCTTTCAACATGTTCTGCTTTACTCCGGACAGTCTACGAGTTTGAGATCATGTGACGATTCGCTTGACCGAGTATTGTGATCCCTGCTCACCTCAATTTGCCCATGACATCGTCAATAACGCCAATACCGTCTGTTAAAGCTCTGCGCTTCGAAGCTGTCAAAGCTTTTTCCGGTTCTAAGCCGCTGAAGTCAAGATGAACAATGATAGCCGCACCCCCAGCTTTGCGCCCTTCTTTGGCATGGTTAGTCCTTGCCATGTCACCTAGAGAGTTCGCTGTAGCTGATTCCAACCTAGGGCGGTATTGCCTCCGCGGTGAGCTCCTCTAGAGGTTTAGATGCTGCTGACCAGAGGGTTAATGGTTGGGAAAGATGATATTCGGATGTACGCTATCCTTACTGTCCGAGGTCATGGCAGCTAAGATGCTGATCCGTCTTCCTCAGGTATCGGAGCGGCGTACGGCACAGCGAAGTCGGGCATAGGAATAGCTGGTGTAGGGACTTTCAGACCCGACCTGATCATGAAGGTACGGCATCCTGGGTTATCGAGTGCTATTAAGGAAATACGAACGCTAACTCTCATCTTGCCGCAGTCCCTTATACCCGTTGTCATGTCCGGCATTATTGCAGTATATTCCCTCGTCATAGCAGTACTCATAGCCGGAGACATGGATCCGCAAGGTGGAAAATATAGCTTGATGAAGTACGATATCATTTTGGCCTTCATCATAAGATTGCATGACAAGCCTGGACTGACTGTCGACCGATCGCAGTGGCTTCTTGCACTTAGCTTGTGGTCTTTCTGTCGGCCTGACAGGTCTCGCAGCGGGTTATGTGATAGGTGTCGTAGGAGACATGGTGCGTCTACTCAGCAGCCATGAATAACCCTTTACTGATAAGTTTCCTAGGGTGTCCGATCGTATATGCAGCAATCAAGAATCTTCGTTGGAATGATATTGATTTTGATCTTTGGGGAGGTTCTCGGACTCTACGGGTACGTGGTCCACGTCACAGGACGTGAGAACACATTGTAGATGCTGATGTGCACACAGATTGATAGTCGCTCTTCTCCTTAATCTGAAAAGGTTAGGCTGATTAGCCAAGAGTCCAATTAGATGCGAACGTACACGAGAGCAGTATCATGCAACGCTTCATGTACAGTGTGTTCCGAACTGAGTGGAAGAGCTGCTTCAGATTTGTCCGGTCACAATGCAATGTCAGCAAGTATTGCTGAGCAAATGGTATACCTACCTACCTTAGGTACCTTAGGTGGGCGTCAGGGGGTAGACCTTGGAGGCTGCAGGCAGGCGTTTAAGGGTTTACTCTAGAATCCCACAGTTTACATAACTTTGACATCCCAGGCTCTGTCCATATACGGCCTAAAGAGGTGAATTCGGCCACCTATTGGTCTTCCGCACTAACAAGCCACTGCGTCTATGTTCTTGATAATCTCTCATCTCATGCCGGAGAGTTAACTTACCTACCTACTGTATGTCCGCTGCTGGGCGGAGATCGCTGGGAGACAAGGGTAAGCGAGCACCAAATATGCCACGAGGACCCTGATGGTAAGCCTGCCAAGACAGCGCCTTATGACGTCATTTATCCCTCTGTTACAGTACCTTGCTATCTTCACATACATTCACTAGCATCAATGCGCCATTGACTGCTCGCTCGCTGAGCGTGTAGTGCCCGACGGCCATCCCAAAATTCCGCGAACCAAACAGATATGAACATTGTCAGCCACGATGGCAGCAGCAGCGATGCACGCGCACCTTCCATCAACTGGCGGGATCCCCATACTCGGTAGCAATGCGCCCGCTCGCAGCGGCTCAGCACCAGGAGAACGTAGAGCGGAGGAAAAAGCCTTCGTCGCTCAATTCGATAATGAGCCTCGATCTCTATCGCCCAAACTCATAGCGGAGGATCCGAAGAATAAGAAGCTTGGCATGTCCTCGAAAAATCTACGACTGCAAGACTTTGAGCTCCTGAAGACTCTAGGGACAGGTCAGTCTGGAAGTTATGATTGGTGCGATGCAAGTAGACAATCCGAACCTGTTCCGCTCACTGCTCCGTTCTCAGGAACCTTTGCGCGGGTATCGCTTGCACGACTTGCAGACTCTTCGAATGAGGATAGGGACAAGGTGTTCGCGCTGAAAATCCTTCGGAAAATCGACAGTGAGTACAGCACGCGTGACCATCAGTGAGAGGGTCTTCAACACATTTAACATGTACCTGCAGTCATTCGCCTAAAGCAAGTCGAACATGTTCGTAACGAACGCAACACTCTCGCTGCTATTGCAGGCCATCCCTTTATTACCACGATGATAACGAGTTTCTCGGATAAGGATTGTTTATATATGCTTGTATGTGTCGCTCGTACTGGGCAGGTCACTTATGCCTTGCTGATCGATCGGAGATAGCTCGACTATTGTCCTGGCGGCGAGGTTTTCACATATCTACGAAGAGCAAAACGTTTCAACCAATCGACTTCTCGTTTCTACGCTGCAGAGATTGTACTAATACTAGAATATTTACATGACACGGAAGGAATCGCATATAGAGACCTGAAACCGGAGAATATCCTCATAGATGCGGAGGGACACCTAAAACTAGTGGACTTTGGGTTTGCAAAGAAGATTGATGACAGTGAGTGTATTGAATCGGCTGTCGTTGACGTGGTATGGTAAAGCCAACCTTCTACAAGTGGAGACCTACACCCTCTGTGGTACGCCTGAGTATCTAGCTCCGGAGGTGATTAGAAATTCGGGTGAGTCTCCCACGCCACCGCGCTGTTTACTCACACTCATGATGACTGACATATCAATCTTCAGGGCACAGCACCGCTGTCGATTGGTGGGCACTCGGTATCCTGATATATGAATTCTTGGTGGGGCAGCCTCCTTTCTGGGACGAGAACCCCATGAAGATCTACGAGATGTAGGGCCGCAACCAGATCAGTCCTTACGCTTGCTATTGACTCTTTGACAGGATCGTAGAAGGGCGGGTTCGGTATCCTCACGGCATGTCCCCTGAAGCGCATGACCTGATTGGCGGACTTTGTACCGTCAATCCGTCGCAGAGACTTGGGAATATCTCTGGTGGGGCCCAGAAAGTAAAGTCTCACCCATTCTTTCAAGGGATTGACTGGCATGCTCTATACTACCGCCAGATGAAAGGTCCCATCATCCCTCACCTCCGGCACGCGACTGATGCGAGTAACTTCGACGACTATGAAGAGGCACCAGAAAGTAAGAGTATCTACACGGAGGAAATGTCGACTCAGTATGAAGAGGCTTTCAAAGACTTTTAAGAGATGCCTGCGGGTTCTACTTCCTAATGCGTCGCATCTGGTAGATATGTCCAGGTGTGCGAGTTGGGTTTGGTTTTTTGAATGCTTATGTAGAGTTACCTATTTTGATTCAGCTCATATGCTAAAGTATACTCCATATATTGAATCAACACCGATCATGGAATGCTGCAAAAGGACCGATGTATATTAATTACCTAAGGTATCTCTTCAGTACCTTACATAAGGCACTCACCCCACTTCCCCCATATTTGATCCCAATCTAAGGGTCCTCTGGCTATCGATCTACCGAACTCCCGACACCCGATACCGCGGTCTCTTTCAGACCTGGAAACAAACGAAGCCTCTGCTAGCCGATCATGCGTCGTGCTCCAGAGTGTCGGGACTGGAATCGCAATCCTTAGGCCGACTGCATATCTCGATGTGGAGTCGGTATGCGTAAAGCCCTGAAGCATTGCTGGTTGCGGCCACGCCCTGTCATTACCGTTCCGCGCCGGCGAATCTTAACAACTTCCTATGCAAGAGGTCCTTTAGAGGTATGGGCCATGAATGTTCCATTTCAAGACGTTGACGTTGACGTGCTAGCCGCCGTTACTCGATCAAACTGTCGGGGAACACTTTGCATCCATCGTTTCGAAGCACGGTAATCGAACAGCGTAAGATGGACTCAGATAAGCCCCTGAAAATACCGGTACTGATGGAGTGTTCAGGGTGATCTCGAGACATCAGAACTCACGCCTGACGTATGACGGTCTGCATCAGAAGAGTACTGCTTTGGCGCATGGATTGAGGAACCTCGGTGTGAAGAAAGGTGATCGAGTGGCAGTATCTCTGGGCAACAACATCGAGTTCGCCATTGTATGGTGTCTACAACGTTCAAGTTATGTAACTTGACTAAAGATGTGATAGACGACTTATGCGCTCTTCAAGCTCGGAGCAGTACTAGTTCGTTATATCCCCTTTAATAGTTTATCCAAACCTGACATCCTCCAGGTGCCACTGAATCCCGCCTTCAATGTTGGGCAGATTATCGCGGGCCTAAGCCACCTCAATGCGTCCCATTTGATTATTGGCACTGAAACGAACTTTCCGAGGAGGGATCCTCGCCCCAATGTGAACCTCCTCAACCAAACGATCCTGGACCTTGGGGGAAGCAAAGTGGAATCAGAACTGGTGCCTTCGCTGAAACATGTGATCCTGGTGGACAACTCTGCAGGGCGAGTTGACATTACGCCTCTGAAATGCACCACGGCGTTCGAAACGGTGCTCGAGGATGGCGCACCAGGCCGGACCCTCTCTTCCGAGCCCCTTCATCCAGATGATGTGGTCAACATACAATTTACCTCTGGAACGACATCCATGCCGAAGGCAGCCTGCCTATCACATAGGTCCATCTTAAACAACGGTAAGAGCATTGGGGATAGAATGGTCTTGACCGAGAATGACATTGTGTGCTGTCCTCCACCCCTATTCCACTGCTTCGGCTGCATTCTCGGTTACATGGCTACGGCAACACATGGGTCTGCAATCGTTTTCCCAGCAGAGGCATTCAGCGCGCACGCGACGCTCAAAAGCGTTCAGGAGGAGAAGTGCACCGCTCTATACGGTGTTCCGACGATGTACGTAGCCGAGCTAGAACTTCTCTCGGACGGGACAATCCCATACGAGGGCTTTCAATACCTGCGTACCGGCATTGCCGCCGGCTCCAGCATACCCGCCGAGCTGATGCGGAAACTCCACAAAACGCTCAACCTGACGGAGCTAACGATATGCTACGGCATGACCGAGACGAGCCCAGTCTCGGCTATGACAACGACAGACGATCCGATGGACAAGCGAATTGACAGTGTTGGAAGATTGATGCCGCATGTGGAAGCCAAGGTTGTCGATCCCGTCAACCGGACCAAAACCCTTCCCATCGGTGAGCGCGGCGAGTTGGCGGTCAGCGGCTACCTTGTCATGAGAGAGTATTGGGATGCGCCGGAGCGAACGGCAGAAGTCTTGATCCCGGACGACAGTGGCAAGATGTGGATGCATGTAAGAAGTTTTCTGTCGCAGCATCACTCATGATCATGCTGACGAAAGCTCCAGACGGGCGACGAAGCCGAAATGGACGCAGATGGCTACCTGAAGATTACCGGACGCATCAAGGACATCATCATCAAGGGCGGTGAGAACATCCACCCGCTCGAGGTCGAGAACTGCCTCTTCGGCCACCCTTCCATCGCCGAAGTCAGCGTCGTCGGGTTGCCGGACGAACGGTACGGCGAGGTGGTTGCCGCCTTCATCATCGCGCATCGGGGCGCGACCATCACGGCGACGGAGGCCAGAAGCTGGGTCAGGGAGAAGTTGAGTCACCATCTCGGTAAGCTGCTGCACCACACGTGGCGAGGCCTGGATGGCGATCGGAGATCGAGCTTACTAATTGCCAGTTCTAGTGCCAAAATACGTCTTTTCGGTCGAGGATTATCCGAAGACGGCGAGCGGAAAGATCCAGAAATTCAAGCTGAAGGAACAAGGGATTCAGCTTGTGAGAGACGGGAAGGGATTGGAGCAATGACGTCTGCGTTTGTGCAGTGATGGGTCCAGTCTTGGTTTCAGCGTTGTCAGTGATCCGCTCTTGGGGCAAAAGAATCCTTATAGAGAATAGAGAATATCAATGTTCATGAAGTAAGGTCAGTTTTGGGGTCTGGGCCCATTTCTTGATTATAGCTTGGCAGCGAATAGCCCTAATGGAGGTACCTTACTGAAGCCAAGAGGATCTTTCAGAGGTACTGCTATGATTAGTCGGGTGTGCAAGGGCTTACGCGTACCTTATTTGTACTCCCCTTACGAATTACATTGCATCGATTATTTACTGATCACGCTCTTACATTCACTTCTCTCTCGTTCGTGCAAAATCCAATCTCATTTCGCTCTCTACTATGTATCTTTGATTTCGATTTCCTGCGCACCTCAATTGCACTGCTTTGATAATTTAATTGGCTTCGGTATCGGTCAGGCAGATAATGCTGCCAACTACGCAGCAACAACCATGAGAGGTGTCGCCCGCCTTGCGATATGTACCTCCATCCTGTTGATCGTGCCTCTGTGGTTATTGAAAAGCCATTGTGAAGACCTCTGGCACCAGTACGACGTTTCTGCGTACGTCGTCAGCGCATACGAAGCTTCTTGGCTTCCGGGCGAAGGTCATGTTACACCGAACGGCACAAAGCCATCTAGCAAGAACTCGAGCGATAAGGTGATTGTGATGGCAAGGTTGGAGCAGGAAGACACAAGTTGGGTTGCTGAAATGCTCCCAGAGTGAGGGCACTGTCGCCGCCTTTAGTTGAGTTCATCATCAGCCCTGACTGACAACTCGAACGTTGCAGCTGGGAGCGGGCCATCTATACGGTCAACCCGTCCGACGCCACTCGAACAGATGGCCTAACCACCGCCCTGAACAAAGGTCACGAGTCAATGGCCTACCTCACCTACGTAATCGACCATTACTCCTCCCTCCCGCCCATCATGGCCTTCATCCACCCGCACCGCTCCGGCTTCTGGAACGCCTGGCACACGGACACTCCCCTGCACGACAACGTCTACGCCCTGGAGAATCTCCAATTGCCGTTCGTCCGCCAGAACGGCTACGTCAACCTTCGCTGCAACACGGCCCCAGGCGGCTGCAACAAAGCCCCGGGAAGGAACCAGCACATCACGCACCAGGTATGGCAGGAAGTCTTCAACGAAACCAGCACACCCCACGCCAACCGCTCCTCGACCGCGATGGCTGACACCGACCCCACCCTCGCCGTCGCGTGCTGCGCCCAATTCGCTGTTTCTCGAGAGCAGGTTCGGAAAAGGCCGCTGGAAGACTACGTCAGGATTCGGGATTGGGTGATACATACGGAGCTGAGCGATCGCAAATCTGGCAGGATAATGGAGTATTTGTGGCATGTCATTTTTGGGATGGACCCGGTCTAGTACGCTATCTCACTCCATTTCTTGGCTTGACCGTAGGTAGCTTGCTGATCGTGGTTGTACTTATAGTTGTCCGGACGAAGAACTCTGTTATTGTCAGGTTTATGGGCGTTGTAGATGATCTTATCTACATCACTTCAAACGTCTGTAAAAGGGGTCATGGATTTGGTGACGTTTTGTATTAGCGTTACCGAAAGAGAGCATCACGTCCTCCTCAGTACATGTCAGACATTCTGACGTCCCCTGTATTATGAACTACCAACAATCACCCGGAATGGAGCCCGGCGTCCTCCTCACGACCCATTCCAATAATCTTTCCTAAAGTCCTGCACCACGCATGAACTAGCCAAGCACACATGACTCTCAACCCACCGTCTACAAGCCCACAAGCCTCAACGACCCCAACTCAGAGTAGATCGAACGGAAAGACCAGAGCAGCAAACACAGCCCGCCGCCCCTCCTCCACCGCGCAGTCCAGCCAGCAACTCGTTCGCACACGGAAAGTCCCCGGCAAATACGGTCCAAACGCATCCAAGACCTCTCTCCGCTCAGCAACATGCAGCAGATACTCGCTCGAAATCGTCGCGTCCACGACGACCGCCCCATTCTCCGCTTCGTACTTGGCCACGACCCGCGGCTAGCCACGGCAGCGACCTGTCAGCCACGTCGCACTAACTTCCTCTCCCTCTCGGGCCACGCGATGCGATGCGGTGCCTCCCGCACTTCCTCCCGCTGCCGAGGGCAGCTGAGCCACGCACAACAGCGGAAAGAAAGAAAAGAAAGGAACTACACTAACCATAAATAGCCTCCTCCGCGGCTCGACCCGGAACTGCTCCAACCCCAGCGCAAGCAAATGGCCCGCCGTCGCCGTGTCGACGTCCGTGTCGGACGCCGGCGCCGGCGCGGTGATGTACACGAATGAGACCATCGGCATCTCCATCTCCATCGGCGTCGTCGCGGACGCAGACCTGTCGCGGGACGGCGAGGGCGAGAGCGCTGGCGCGTACACGACGAACCAGGGCACGAACTCCCACCCGACACCATCGAGGACCACGGACCTGTCATCGCGCCGGGGAAGGCCCCCGTTACATCAGCGCTCCGTCGACACCCTCACCACATGGGGGACGCTCGAGAGGTTAACTCACCACTTGACTAGCCCGGCCTGCCCTGTACGGCGGCGGGCGTAGAAACGCGCCCAGCTGGCCGCGTCCTGCCAGGTAAGTTGCGCGGGGACGCCGCCGAAGCGGTCGAGGGCGGCGCTGACCCATGGGGTGGCGGGGAGTGGGGGGTCCGGGAGGGGGTCGGTGGTGATGTTCAGGCGGTGGCGTTGGCGCGCGCTGAGGGTGCCGTTGTGGAGCCGGTTCGCGTCCAGGGCTTCTTGGCGGAGGGCGGCGTGGATGAGGGGTGGCATTTTGGTTTTTCTTTTTTTGGGGGGGAAAGGGTGGGGAGAGGGTGAGGTGGTGGTGGTGGTGGTGGTGAGGGTGGAGGGTGGAAGGTGGATGATGGGTGATTGTGGAGAGTGTTGGTGTGGGTTGTGTCGATGGGTGTTGACGCGTATGGATGCGGTGATGGTGGAGGAGGATGATGATGAGTCAGATACGCTCTGGATGAGTGAATGGTCTGCGGAGTGAGGATGTGAATGTGTTAGTTGACTTACTCATGGGGAGATCCCCAATTCTCTTTGGGGACATTCGTATCACATCTTCTGCCCTGATAGTCGGTCCCTACCTACACGTATCTGCCAAGAAATCCGAACGACGTCAATGACCTCAGACCCATTGAGAGATGGTCTACTGAGGTACATGTTGTATTCACGTACGTCTGTTCCCCAACCCAGTCATGCCCACAATCATCCAACGCCAGCCAGCCAGCATACCAAATCATCGCCGTCAACACTCATTTGCTCTCAAAAAACCCCTCCAACCTCTCCACTAGCTCCGCTTTCTTCCCTCCCGTGTCCAGCCCCTTACGGCTCATCCAGCCCTTCAACGCCGCGACGGTAAGCTATCATAAGAACCCAGCTCGTCAGTCTCAAGTCCTAGGCTTCCTTGCCTCAGAATATGTTCACGCATACCTTGCTAACGGTATTCTTGTTGTAGTGATCTCTCATCTCTTCATCACCGATACCATCCGAAGGACCCGTGACCGTAGCGTGCGTTTTGGCTTTCTTCGGCGCGGCGCCACCGTCGTGGTTAGAGCTGGCTGGCGCGGGTCGCTTGGCGAGCGTGGTTGCGGGCCCGTTGTCTTTCCGCCAGGCTTGGTATTGTTCCTCCAGCTCGACACCCCAGTCGATGACATAGGGTCCGGCGCGCTGGAGTTCGTCACGGTCAGATATTGGTAATGGTGCGTGGAGGGCATGAGTGTCAAGGGTGCGTGTATATTATACCTTGTCTATTTGCTTGCATTTCGGTATGGTTTTGTCGTCGGGCTTTTCGGGCAGATCTTCTTCGAGCGCCATGGCTTGCAGGATACGGTAGTGCCATTGCAGTGCTGGTGGTCTTGTATCAGCACGTTATATCCTTGATATACCTGTGGGGAAGAGGACCAGTACCTGGGTTGGGGTATTTCTCTGGGTTGTACTGTGCCTTGGGGAGTTGGAGCTGCTGAATCACTGCCCTCATCATATCCACTAGTGAGTCTGGTGCTCTAATAAGCATAGTTTCCGGGTTCTGTCGGATGTCGTCCGCATATGGTAACGGTACGAGCCACATGCCAGGGGGAACGACTTGTTGATTATATTCATCGAGCCTCTCAGCACCATGCAAAATTGCAGCAATGACCGGGGCAGCGTTCTTCCTTGCAATGAACCAAGCAATGCCCATCTTCTCGTCCTTGAGAAGCTTCTGCTGTAGTGCCGAAAAGACCCGCGTGGAGCCCACGTAATCCTCTTCGGAGGGGTAAATGAAGGTCGATTGCTTGAGAGACGCCCATATAGGGAGCATCGACATGGGCTTGAACCCAATGATGCGAATGACTGGATCACCAAAGTTCCTCAATGAGCCGATCTCTTCCGGTGTAAAAACAACCTGTTCGCCGCCGAACTTGTACGCTTTCTTAATCTCTCCCTTCTCAACTGTCCGCGCTGTGTCATCCGCCATCTGAATACTGACGCCTTTCGCGATCTGGGCTTTCTCTCCGTTGAGCCAGACATAACAGCTTCGTTTTGGTTCCTGCCGCTTGAACAGGATGTAGCCTTTGACGGAGATCTTAAAGCCGGGGCCAATCTCTAGAGGTATATTAGAGAACAATGCGCGTTTGGCAACTGCTTTTGAATTGATGGATGAAAGGAGCGAGTTCAGTAGTGAAATACCGTCGCCAGTGGATGATGCTCTTGCCGCAGAGGCTGTAGGTGCCGGTGCGTCTGGATCAGTCGGTGATGTTCGATATATGATGTCCTGAAAACATCAGCCAAGTATATCTCCCGTTCAAGAGAAAGGGACAAGTACATCGTAGAATTTGCTACGGTCAAATTCGTGATCGGGTCTAGATATTGGAAAGAGTTCGATGATCACACCGAGATCGTACAGATCTTTCGCACGAACGGCGGCCGCTGACCTCAGAGCCTTGTCTTGGGCATGTGGATTGTCGTTATCCGTGACGATAAAAAGCCGTCTCGAGGAAAAGTTTAGGGCTTTAGTAGTGAAGACTTGATTTGCGCAAAAGAGTAGATTGGCCATGGAAACTGATTCCTTCGATGACACCAAGAGATTTTTGGACTCTTCCTCGTCCTCGTTCAAGGCCTTCAATACCTTGACATCCCCTGCTGACGGTATGTCAAGGTCGGCTAGAAGATAGCAATGCGGATAAGCCAGTCTGCCTCTGCTATTCTGCTCTTCGCCTTGAAATTTTGACTGCTCCGTACCGAAGAGAAGGATTCCCATCATGTCGTTGGGATTCGAGATGATACGCTGTTGCATGAGTGCATACGCACACTTGAGAGCTGCCGATGCTGGAGTGTCTTTATCTCCTTTCTTCGAACTAAAATCCGAGGTTGGCCGGAGCATGGATTCATTGATCTCAATGGCGAACAGAACGGCATCCTTGGCAGATTTGTACGCCTTCTCTGTGATTAGTTACAAATCGTAGATGTCGAAAGGAACCCAGAGTCTACAGTTTCATCTAAGTCTTCCTCTTCCTCTTCCTCCCCCTCCTCTTTCCGATTCCAATCACCCTTATCCGCCATGTTCACTATCTATGGTCGTCCATGGAATATGGCGATGGACAGGTTTACACGCACAATTCAAGTGCAGAGAGTGTCAAATATGAAGGATGTTGTAGCGATGTCAACTAACTTCGCGCTTATGTGCTCATTCAAGCAGACGCGGTCGGAGGCAGATTGTGTGACGCCTGATCACGTGGCTGTTGATGTACTTTCGTGGAACTCAACCCGAAGCGGTAAGGTTGAATCTTTACATTCCCATCATCGATCGAGATCGCGTTGTTTTCAGATATCGCACACCTCTTGTTCTTTGAACTCGTCCTTCTATGTTGCCCTTAGACTCTCACTCGGTAGTCATTACGTGAGGACTATTTCCCAGAATGGCCCTTCGAAGGCAGATCACACAGCTCCCAAAGCAAGCTTCACGAGTGACAGTCGCAAAGTTCGCCCCAGCTTCGACAACGACACCATGGCTAGCACAATCGCAATGTTTGAACAATCCACGACATTCGATGGCTACTGTAGTTCCCCCAGTCACACAGGACGCGACAAGCTCCAAAGGTCCGACAGCTATGGTCTTTATGAACATGGGAGGCCCGTCAACAACAGATGAAGTTGGGGGTTTTCTGAGCAGGTTATTCGTATGTCATCCATGTGGTCTACCTAGAGGAAATTTATTGATCATTGGCAATTTCATAGGCCGACGGGGATCTAATACCGTTAGGCCGGCTGCAAAATTACCTTGGTCCCCTCATCTCTCGCCGCCGAACCCCAAAGATCCAGAAACAGTACGCAGCTATCGGCGGAGGCTCTCCTATTCGCAAATGGTCCGAATACCAATCTTCGGAGATGTGCAAGATCCTTGATAGGATTTCGCCAGAGACAGCGCCCCATAAACCATACGTTGCGTTCCGATACGCCGATCCCCTGACGGAGGAAATGTATACAAGATTATTAGAAGACGGCTTTGGTCGCGGAAGGGGAGGACGAGCTGTGGCATTTACACAATACCCACAATACTCCTGCTCCACGACAGGGAGCTCGCTGAACGAGCTGTGGAAGTGGAGAGAAAGGCTGGAGGGCAAGCGAGCGGGTGAAGACTCAGATCCGAGCGGCGCAGTTACCTGGAGTGTGATAGATCGGTGGCCCGTTCACCCAGGTCTTGTTGAGGCATTTGCGCAGAACGTCGAAGCTCAACTCACAACGTACCCAGAAGAGAGACGAAAGGATGTGGTCTTGCTGTTCTCTGCGCACAGTCTGCCAATGAGCGTCGTGAACAGAGGTACGCTGCCTTACGACCTTTGATCTGCTCGAGTACTAATAATTCGACAGGTGATACATATCCAGCAGAGGTAGCAGCGACTGTCTACGCAGTCATGCAACGACTAGGATTCTCGAATCCGTACCGACTCTGCTGGCAATCCCAGGTTGGCCCATCAGCCTGGCTCGGCGCACAAACGAGTGATACCGTCCAAGAATACGTCAAGAAAGGTCAAACGGATCTTGTACTCATCCCAATAGCTTTTACCAGCGACCATATCGAAACGTTATTCGAGTTGGATCAGGAGGTTATTCATGAAGCGGGCCACCCGGGCGTCAAACGCGCTGAAAGTCTGAACGGAAGCCCTGTGTTCATACAGGCGCTGGCTGACATTGCACTTGCGCACCTCAGGAGTGGGGAGAGCTGCTCACGGCAGATGGGCTTGAGATGCCAAGGATGCAAAAGCGAGCGATGCTTAGGACAGAAGAAATTCTTCGTGGGACAGAGCAATCTTTTGTCGGTTAGATAGATAGTGTAAGTCATGTGTTGAAATCATGACCCTGAGTTCGTCCTCAAAAATGAAGTTGTGATCTGTGACATCATCATTGTCATTATCCGAGTTGAGCCACGTTTCGCTGCAGGTGAACTCGATTACCAAGCAATAATCGGCTTCGGCAATCTTGATGTGGCACACTCGGGATCGGGATCAATGAACTTCCATGCTTTGAAATGGTGTAGCTTAGGTAATCTTCCGGAGGTTTCCCTGACGTATGCGACTTTTCATGGGGGAACACTCCCTTCGTAATCAACCACGATGCCAGCGTCGTTGAGGTTCTCACAACCTTCACATAATCTTGTCACAACTCCAATTTATACACAGCGCTTCACCTTAGATTCCAGGCGCTACCCGGTCTTACGCCACACCAGCAATCAACTAGGGCATTAGCCAATGTACTGCCATCAGAGATCCTCATCAGTAACAAACTCCGCCCGGGGTTAGCGTCAACCCCACAATCATGGAGAATGATCAAGTGTTTGCGGCGGAACCTGATATCGACTCTCGACTGCGGGAGAACCCATCGACCCGGCATGACGGCGGGCCACATCATACCGTCAGCGCTCTGACCCCGGACTCGGGCAGATCAGCGTTGCGTAAGAAGGCGGACGATGAGGATACGCCCCTTCTGTCACGTGTGGACGACGATGTCACATATGCCGAAGAGAGCACAGAGGACGAGGGCCCAAGCTGGTCGGGTGAGAGGGATTTCGAAGGGAAGACGTGGTGGAATAGACCATCCGTGAGATTTAGTTCACTATGGTATCAGAGTACGAGCAATTACTAATATATCATGCTTTGATGTACAGGTCTTCTGGCTGCTACCACCATTTTTCCTCTTCACGCTCGCATTCGGAGGGATCGTCGTCCCCAAGCTCAATCTCATCCTTACCCTTCTATGCCAGGATTATCTCTCCGACAGAGCCATCAAAGACCCAAGCTTCAATTTCATGCCGGCCATAATTGGAGCCGACAACCCACAGTGTCAGATACCGGAAGTGCAAGCATTGGTGTCGAAATTTACCTTGTATGCTAATCTCATAGCTGGGATACTGTCTGCCATCGCAAGCCCTAAGCTTGGGGCCCTTTCAGATCGATATGGGCGTAGGAGGATCATCGCCATTTCCACTATGGGAATGCTCATAGGCGAAATCATTACCATCATTACCGCAACATATCCGGATACATTCTCTGTGGAATGGCTTCTTCTTGGTTATGCTCTCGATGGTCTCTGCGGCTCCTTCACCGCAGCTATGGCTCTGACGCATTCTTATGCAGCCGACTGCACACCTCCAGCGAAGCGGAACGTTACATTTGGGTATTTTCACGGTGTTCTTTACACTGGTATTGCACTCGGTCCGGTCCTAGCAGGCTATATCATCAAAGCGACAGGACAACTCTTGACGATATTCTATATCGCACTTGCGTGCCACCTGATCTTCGTCTCTTTTCTCCTTTTTGTCATTCCAGAGTCGTTGTCGAAAGAACGGCAGATGGCTGCGAGAGAGAAACATCGGATCAAAATGGAAGGCCGGCCACGACGGTCTTTCATCAGTGCCCTCAAGAGCGCTAACCTTCTCGCACCCCTTGAGATACTCTACCCCACCGGTGAAGGCTCCAATTCTGTATTGCGCAGGAACCTCATTTTTCTCGCAGCAGTCGACACCACCGTGTTCGGCGTGGCGATGGGTTCGATGACCGTCGTAGTCATATACTCCGAATACATGTTCGGGTGGGGCAATTTCGAATCCAGCATCTTCGTCTCCATCGTCAACACCTGCCGCGTCACCGTTCTCGTCATCATCGTACCTCTAGTCACTAAATTCATCCGAGGAAGGAAGGGCAGCGTCCCTCAACGAAATTCGGGCTGTGACGGCCTCGATCTGGCCATCATTCGAACGGCAATTGTCTTCGACATTCTCGGGTACATCGGCTTCGCCACGGCCCGCACTGGTTCCTTACTTATTCTTTCCGGCGCCATTGCAGCCGTCGGAGGAATGGGTAGTCCGACGCTCCAGTCGTCCCTGACGAAACACGTCCCCCCCGACCGTATCGGGCAGCTTCTGGGCGCTACCGGTTTGTTGCATGCTTTGGCGAGAGTCGTCGCCCCTACCGTCTTCAACCTTATATACGCACTTACCGTCGGCAAGTTCACGCAGACGGTGTTTGTGTGTTTGGCCGCCACCTTCGGAGTGGCGTTTATATTGAGTTGGTTCGTCAAACCACATGGTAAGTCACCGCGTCTCGAACACTGACGGCTTCAAGCCCCACTCGCTCCTTGCGATGCTCACTTCTTGTCCTAGTATATTTTGACGACCTAGACCCGCCGAAACCATCAAGACACTCGGATAGTCTTGATGAAGCCAGCGATGGCATATAGAGTAACCTTTCTCACGGCCTTTACGTCTATATGATATATATCTCCTCGCTGGAAACGAGCCAGCGCGGCGTACTGGGTGTGGTACAATCGGGTTCGGGTGGAGGTTTCCGTACCAGCCCACAATACACGGTGTCTTGTGGTGGCTGGGATATTAGACTGTGAAATCTTGGACATAGGTGAATTCTGTCGCTATGTATACGATTATTATGGGCGCTTCCAGCTCTCCGCCTGTCTGACTAGGGTATGGAGGGAAGAGCGCTGTCCGATGCATGTTGACTGCAAGTCATGTTTGCGGATGCCCATGAAGTGAGGTGCATCGGAGACTACCATAGAGGTCTTACTCGTAGTGCGAAGGATTCCTCCCTACCTCACTATCCCAAATCTCGTGTCTAGTACGTCGGTGTTCAACATCCCACTGTCTCTGATCAACTATATCAGGAGATCCGTGAAGACATCGATGACTGAACTTCCTCATCAATCATACTCGTCTATACGATACCGTAGGTCGTCAAATCCATGGACGCGTCAGTCTTCCCTACTTACCTACCAAGGTACCTCCCGACCTACCTACCTTCCTTCCTTGTAACGAACCAACCCTCTAGAAACATTCACCACTCCCTTCCCCCAGCCACAACCCACGCCCCACAGAAATGGAAACGGAACCCAACCTCTTGACCCTCCTCTCCCTCGCCGTGCCCACTCAGTCACCCTATTGACTGCCGCGCTCCTAATTCCTCCGCAGCTATATCGACCAGGACCTGCCTCCCGACACAATCCAGGACGAGTCCCGAGCACACCGTCAGTACGAAGGCGAAACTCCCTCCGACGTCCACGAAGGAGAGGATAAGGGCTCTAGTGGTGGTGATGGATTGGTGTAGGGCAAGGGGTGACCTCCATTTCCAGCCATCGTCGAGGATCAGTTGGCGCCACACATTGAATCTCTTTTCGTGATTGGTATACGTCGTGTAACCAACATTTGAAGAACGTAACCGAAGAACATCTGGACCGCTGTAATCGACGGTCCTCTCGCGACCAGCAGGCCAAAGAACAATGCCAGATTCCTGTCTATAAGCCTCGACGAGCTTGCCATAAGGGAAGGGCACAGCAATTTTCCTGCTGATGGGACTACCCACCTACCTTAGCACCAACACAATGTGAAAAACCCCTTGGTCGTCGTAAAGTATGCTATACAACCCACCCAACCTCTCCCCCGCCCCTCAATCTACCTCTCCCACCGACCGACCGTCCTTTCAGCCTCCCCAGAGCCCCTTCGTCAACGATGCCCATCAGCTCAGGCACACCAGGAAGTCGTATCCTTCGAACTGGCTGATTGCGACGCACGGGGCATCTTTCATGGTGAAAAAAGGCTGATAAGTGGACGAAGAAATCTAGTACGATGCGCTGCGATGCGGTGCGGTGCGGTGCGGTGCGGTGCGGTGCGGGCAAAGACGAGAAAGCCTGCTCTCTCTGCCAACAAGATCGATACCGATAAGGGATGGGCTTGCTGCACGAGAAGGGAAGGGAAGGTAAGGGAATGGAAAGGCTCTGGAAGTCGTGCGCTGTGTTTGATTTGGGGGAGGACACGGGCGGATTGTTTGGCCAAGTAATAAGATCGGATAGCAGTTAGGTAGATAAGGTGAGTTCCTTCTTTTGCGGGAGCTGATACCCTACCCTAAGGTATGTGTTTGGGTATTGGCTGACTTATCGGAGCGGACAGTTTGATTGGTCGATACAATATTATAATGTGACATTACAGGGACTTCCGAGTTTACCCATGTTCAGTAAGTACCTAGGTACTGGTTGGTACCAGGTAGCCTTTTCCACGTGTAAATCAGCCTGCAACTTACAGTAATCGAAGTGTAAGTCGGGATATCTTAAGTCAATATTCATGATAGAGCAACACCTCGCACACAAATTCCCATCCACGAACTGTGTACGACTTCTATTGATTGACCATTGAAAAACCGACAGTTGCCGCTGCCCAAACAATGTTGACAATATTGAGAACGTCCTAACCACCTGCATCATTAGCTTGACTCGACTTAATCATATCCTGTACGAATAGATAGAGTGCTGACGCAGTCTGGAAGCCACCGGACGCTTCGCTAGTCGAGCCGACTCGAAGCTTTCCGTGCAATAGTTAGTGCGGTGCTTAAAGATATCTTAGGAATGGCCTACGGTACGCTCAGCTGGGCTGAAGCCTCGCCTTGCTTGCGACCCTATAAGTTATTGGCAGATTCCATCGGGTTAGGTCGTTAATATACCGTGGCCCAGCGTCGGTGCTCTTTCGTTCGTTGCCGCGCTGGTCTCCTGGGTTCTGGGGAGTTTCTAAGCCCTTGAATCTATCAGATCCGCACGGATGAAGTGAAGATTTGTCTGTTAAGTTACTGGCTTGATTTTAGGTACTGTAGATAAAAATGCCTTGGTGAAGACCAAGGCAGATCCGCTGCAGGGTTTAAGCCTTGACCGGATCGCCAATCAGCCATGGGACGACAACGCGACCTACAGGTACAGGGACAAGGCCCTAAGCGAACCCCTGCACATCGTGGTCCATGATGATCTAAGTTCGTACTCCGGTATTGCCATCTCCGCATTGGGGATTCTTGAGGTGTGGAAAAATAGGTAAGGTACGTTGGGAAAGTAAAACCACCGGACAGAAACTGTGTTTCTTAACCAAGCCCTGGTTGACTTGAGAGCTGAATTAGCATTTCGATTATTTGTACTCTTTACCGTTGCGTGAGGTACGCTAGATCCCTTCAAATCCGACCGTGCTCCCATAACCCAACCAAGCTATCCCCGCGCCGTCCCTCCCTAGTTCAAAAATCGATAATCGTCACATAGCCCAGAGATCTAGAAAAATTCAGATGAAACCTTCTTTCAACGAGTCTTTCACGTGTAGTGTCCTTTCCATTCCTAATGTGCAGCGATGGCGGTACTCTTCTTTCCGAAAGCCCAGGCCTTGCGCTTCGTCTGCACCGGTGAAATCGACACGGAATTCTTGACTGGCGTATCGATCTTGGTTCGTGGCGGCGCGACCTCATACAGAGGTGCCTCCCCGACTTTGCGGGTGGTGTTCTTGTGCAGGTTCTCGAAGATGTTGTTCTCAGGGTGCCTGACGGCCTGCTGCCGAACCGGGAGTTCGAGTACTTCTGCACCAGTAGTCAGCCAAGCGAGTTTGGATAATGCAGACTCTGGGAAGGAAACCGTACGTGAAGACGCGGTGGAGGCTGTGGAGTTCTTCGAGGAGTTGATGGGAGATATTTCTATATTCTGATTAGATATTCGAGTCACATGGATACAGATATCGGAGGGCGTTGAGTTTACCATTGCTTGCCAGAGGACTCCTCCCAATGCCAGAGTCAGGCTGGAGATTCTGATAGCCTTGGTAGCCGTAGTGCGATTTCCTGGTCTCCAACCGGTTGCTGGTCCAGTCGGAACCTTGCTGACTGCTACCTTGTTGCATCATGACGGTCGATAGGCTGCTATTGTTCCGGCTCATCGCGCTCCTCCTGTTGTACTGTGCTTTGATGGCCGACTTGTCCTGCGCCTTCCAGCTCGACGGAGCGCCCGAGAGAGCATCGATGGCGGCATGTGTCGGCACGTGTCGATAGGGAACAACAGGTTTGTCCGGTTTCTCAACCCCACTATTCTGTGCCTTTGAACCCTTGTGCTTATCCGCCGCTTTCTTCGCACCCCGGATCTTGGAGAAGATAGACATTATTGTTGGAGTTTCTTCGAAGTCGAGTGGACTCAGACTGCCAATCCCCTTGCTGAATAGAAGGCTGACGGGCTTGGCGATCAGCCAGGGGAGGGCCCTTTGAGTGTTTGGAAGCCTCTAAACTCAAGACACAAGTGCAGATCCAAGTGTATTGGTGGTCTCTCGGTATTGAGTTATTAGAGCGCGGAGAAGAGCTTCGGTTGGAGCGGAAATATTGATAAAAAGTGGTAAAGGTAGGAAAGACTCTAAGGGCGGATTCGCGAGGTCAGACCCTCTCAACCAAATCGGTGACGATCTTTACACTGCAGCAGTTTGGTGTAAAGGTAACGATGTAATGCAAAGCAAAAGTAAGACGAGGGAACGGAGGGAGAGCTGATTAAGTAGATCGTATCAGAACAATCTATGTACTTCAAGCAATCCGCTTGTTAAGGTTTCAGCTCTGGTCTGGTTACATGCATAAGTTCCCGCCTTGGGAAATGCACAGACTGCAGACTGCAGACGGCGAAGCAGAGCAAATAGGGAGGTTTTGCCACGAAAACAAGTCCTCAGACAAGTCATCTAGTGGCTGCCCACTGTAGTTAGTAGTGTAGCTAGACCTAATCAGGCAATATAAAATTTTTAAGTTCATTTGCATGTGATATGATCTCAAATAATTCAACAAAACAATCAATTTCAACAAACATCATGTCTAAAGACAACACCTTGCTTCTTTTCTTGTTACTGATCATTTATATAGTCACTTATAAGCAATCAGATTGATCTCAACATCTTTACATCACTGCTGTAATCTACATATTCTTTAAATTTTTATTAAATACATAAAACAATAAAAGACAGCATTGCATAATGTAATATGATCTTTCTTCTTTTATATATATTTATTGACAGTCTTTCTAAATTTATAAAGCACAAGATCTATTTTCTTTTCTTTTTTCTTAATCTTAATTTCATCTCATAAAGAACTCATTATTATCAAAAGTAAGCATTACACTTTTAGTTATAGCTATTATAAGTTATATATTTAACACTCTCTTTAACTTACAATCAGTCAGCACACTTATATATTGCTTACTCAGCTTCTTACAGACAGAAAGAATATGCATGTAATATAGTTTAAACTTATAATCTTAAGCTTATATAAATAAGACAGTTAATACATATTTAATATTATTACATTAATTTAAGCTCATAACCTATCAAAAGTAAGCATTACACTTTTAGTTACAGCTATCATGAGTTATATATCTAACAATTATTATCTTATTTTTAAACTTATTTTATATCTTATTTTTATTTAACTGTCATTTTCTCAGCAACTATTCAAACTTACATTTTTCTTTAACTGCTCAATGATCTATCTATTAACTATATATATAGATACAATTAAGTATCTATATTAACAATATAGTAAAATGCTTCAGTAACATTTTATATTACAGTATTAATGATTATGACTTTACTTATAAATTATACAAAAGTCTAAGAGTTAATAGAGATAAGAAACAATTTAAAACTTTATAAATAAAATATTTTAAGAAATCTGTCATTCTTAAAAAGAACAGTAAATGCTGTATTTAAAATATAAAAGATATTATAACTTTAAATATCAGACTGTTGTTTACTTAGATGATTTAATAAAATTAATTATTGATTTTTATGAAGAAAAAATAAATAATTATGCAATTATGTAAATCTTTAAATTAAAGAAAAATCTTTAATAAATTTATTAAAATTGTCAATAGCTCTTTCTGTTTAAAGATCAGACATATAAATATTTAAATAGCATCTTTAAGCTTTATATTGATGAATAAATTCTTATTAATAATAAAATAACATTTAATTATTATCTTTTTAATGTTTAAATTACTGTTAAACAGATCTTTAAACTGACTCAGAATCTTTAAACTGTTAATATCTTTAATATTTAATTACATTTTAATTTACAGTCTATTATTACTTACTATTTAGTAAGTGTTCTATTAATAAATTGCTATACATATTTTCATAAAAATGCAGTTAAAAGTTACTTTCTTATTTGTTTACTCATTATTCAGAAATATTTATTAACAGAAAATTAAGTTTTTTCTTCTTTCTTTTTTTACACAATTTGCAGAATAACTAACACACTTTTTTTAATTTATTTAATTATTTTATCATCTTCAGTTTCAGCATTTTCATCATTATCACTTTCTTCACTCTTTTTACTGCTTTCTTCATCTTTCTTATTACTTTTCTTATTGTTTTTCTCATCATCTTTTTTATCATCTTCATAGTCTGCTGAGCTGTCAACATCTTAACATATTTTATAATAGTTATCTTAATGCTCTGCAGACTACTTGTATCATTGTTAAAGAAATAGCTTTAATAAATATATTTAAGAGATTGTTAATTATTATTAAAGATAGTGAATATAGCTGATGTAATAAACTGATTATAAAAGAAAGATTTCATCATTAATAAGTTAAGAAAAGTCTTATTGATGTTTTCATTGATGTTGTTATTTTCATTAGAAGAAAATATAAAAAAAAAAAAAGAAATAATTTTATTTCTTTTTTATTTAATGTATTAAATTGTTTCTTGTCTTTTTTATTTTATAAATCTTTTTAATCTTCTTTTTTATTAATCTCTTCTTCTTTTTAATCTCTATTTCATAACTATTGACAATCTTAATTTAATCATTAATTACTTTTATAAAAGTACTTTCTTTATTTTTATCTTCTATCATCAGAGAGACTAATTCTATCTTTTATTTTTTAATTAAAATTTTTATTTTTTATTATAAATGTTAATAGTTTCTCTTTATCTCTTTAGTAAGCTGTGTTTTAATTTATTTTTAAAATTTTGTTAAAAGATGACATCACACTAATAGCAAAGCTATTGTAAGTTATATTTAACACTTTCTTTAACTCATAATTCTTTAAAGTACATACATATATTGTGACATTCAGTGTTCTGCAAATGTAAAGAGTGCATATAGATAGTGATTTAAATTTATAATCTTTGAATTTACTTTCTCATCATGAACTTAAATCACTGACTGAGATAATTTAAATGCATATCTTTCTGAGATTTTAGACAAGAAATCACTTCATTAACTTAAACTTATAATCTGTTAAAAGATAACATTATATTAATAGTAAAGCTATCATAAGTTATATTTAACACTCTCTTTAACTCATGATTTTCTAAAGCACACACATACATCATGACATTTAGTGTTCTGTAGATGTAAAGAGTGCATATAGACAGCAGTTTAAACTTATAATCTTTGAGCTTACTTTCTCATTATAAACTTAAATTATTAGCTAAGATAATCTAGACATATATCTTTCTGAGATTTTAGATAAGAAATTACTTCACTAATCTGAGCTTATAATCTGTTAAAAGATGACATTACACTAATAGTAAAGCTATTGTGAGTTATATTTAACAAATTTCTTAATATTTAAATTATACATTAATTCATTCTTTAGACATATCTGCATCAATGTGATGTTCTTATTTAATAATAATTTGATTTTGTGAAAAAATTAAATAAAAGAAAAAATAAAAGTCAAAATAATTTCAATGATTTTAGTGCTAAAAAGCATAATTGATTGAGCACAGTAAAAGATTAAAGCAGAGTTAATTGATATTAAAATTGATGCTGAAAGAGTTTGAAAGAAAGTAGATGACTGTAAATTGCTTAAAGAAGATATAGAAATTATGAATTAAATAAATTATTTAATAAAGATTTTAGTTAGAGACTTAAAGAGACTTTATTTATTACTTATATGAAGTCATTATTTAAGTTATTTATATGTATATAAATTAATTACATTATCAGCAGCGTGCAGAAGACTTATTGTTGACAAAGATTTGTTTAATTTATTTATTTAACTTTATTGATAAGATTCTAATCTGAATTGTGACTTAATCCTCACTTACAACTGTTGTAAGTAAGGATTAAGTTCTACTCCCTGTGACTGCCCAAAAGGGCTGCCTCTAGCCTGATTAAGGACTTGTCTGAGGACTTGTTTTTGTGGCAAAACCTCCCTAATGGAGGCGCAGAAGTGGATGCAAGATGGGGGCCGGATGTGGCCAGGCAGACGCATCGAGATACTACCTATCTCAGGTATTTCAGAAGCATAGACTCTGCCTCTCCTATCAACGAAGGCACTGGTTGTTTCTGGTTTGGTTCATCAATGTACCATGTGGTAGGACAGAAGCTGACCACCTTAACTGTGCCGCCCGTGGTGGGTTGTGGGGTCCTCTCGTCTCATCTCATCAGTTCAGTTATCAGTTTCGGAGGAGTCAGAACGAGAACGCAGTCCTTGACTTGTGCATAGACTGGGGCCGCTACCTTACAAGACCCGGGTCCATATCGAAAGCCGCAAGCCACCCAACAACCCGTTTAGGTACTAAGGTCGTCAATTTCAGCTCTTTCGAACTTTCGGACGTTACCGAGCGGCGGGATTTCGTACGGAGGCGTATGCGAGATCTCTATGGATTTCTAATAATAAGATAATTTACTTTCGGGGAGTTATTTGTATGCTGTCTATTCTTTTCCTTTCTTGTCTCGCCATGGGTCTGCTCAAGTTTATTATTGTATTTGATGAACCGCTTTCCCATAAGCAAACACCAAAGCGCAAGAGGCCAGACTGTCTTACTGCTGAACCGCCACGACTCGATCACTGCGTGTGGGTATCAGGTACCGGGTATATAAGGCAATGCGAGTACCTTAATAATTCTGAACCGCTCTTTACCTTCCAACTGTTAGTGTGCCTTACCTTGGAGGATGACGTCTACCCTTGACGTTTCACAGTGAGCCATGTTATGCGGGTAAGTTCATGCGCGCATCTCTAATTATAAAGCGACCGGAGAGGGAATTGCGTACATGCCACGCATGGCTCCGCTACTTGCTGTATCGGCGGTGACTTACATTCATCTATCCGAGTATGTTCCGCAGTATCCACGCAGCATCCACGCATTTTCCGTGAATGCGGATGCCGTCGCAGCTCGCTTGCAGGGTCTTCCCAGACAGCGCGTTGCTGCACTGTAAGGCTGTAGATCAGGTTTTGCCACCTTCTCACCACTGCCGTCGGCCTCGTGATTGGTGGCAGATAGACTCGACCCGGGAACGTCTGCACTCGGGGTAAGGCAAACCAGCTTCTTGTCCCGGGTACTCAAGCTCATCTTATCGTGACTTGTAAGCTCCGCTACCAAGAATCCTGCGGGATAGTACGGGAGGCGCTTTCGCTCTTGCTCTCGGACCTCGCGAGTGGGACTGCTGATGCGTGTTTCAGTAACGTACAGAGCGACCCAAGCCATGAGTGATAATAACCTTCTGGAACCTTTCGAAGTCTTCAGGGCGAGCAGAACTACATATCTGTGCGCTTCGTTGACGCTGAGCACATAAGTGTCCCGCAATTCCCTCTAGATTGCGGGACGGTGAGTGGGTATGCCTGGGTCCCATATCAGAGTAAGACAGACATGGTGCTATGTCTCCATATAACCAGTATTGAACAGCGTAACTATAGGTAAGGATAGAATATTGAGTGGTAATGGATCTTGCCAATTTCAGATCTCCAGTTCATCCCTTCTTCTTGCTCTGATTCCAGCCACACTACTTTGGAACTAAAGAGAAGGACCTTGTTGTCGAGCAGTTGCCTTGGCTATAAAAGTCAACAAAGTAACTGAGGAGATGATTGCGAGTTACATATTAATCTCCGCCATTGAGCCAAAATCGTCTTCTTATCCAACGTGCCTTGCCCTTTGATTGTTGGATAATGCCCATAAGTACACTTCTTCTTTGACCGTCGGAAGAATTCCTGAACTCCTTGAGATACCTTATGTATCTTGATTACGAAGTTCCGAGATGTTTTCGAACAAAAGTACGGAGTATCGAGTGTACTTGTACCTTAAGGTAGAACAGCCTCGGCAGTGTTACTATTTAAAGGCCTCATCACGTGGGTTTTGCGCGAAAAGCTCGGACCCTCTTTTATATTTGAATAACATCAGCCACACGCTGACTTAATCTGCATCCTGACCATCCTTTGACCTCCGCGCAAGGCACGACATCACCAAACTTTACCCAGATACGCGGAATGATCAGTACGCGTTGTCTTCGCCGTTTTGGAGCGCTGGGAAAGTCCCTGGGTGGATCGCGTCTGAAATCTACGCGGCAGAGCCCCAATCGCATTGTGCAGGGTTAGACCACGATAACACCCTTTCCATAATCATCGACCAGACCCTGCACAACCAGTCTGTGAGACGACCGGCGCCAGCGCATGGTCGTCCTACCGGTACACGTCTTATCAGTCGCAACGCTCGCGTGTCTCGATCTTACAAGTAATTGCGCGCACCGCCAGCGAGCTATCAGCGGTTCTTACGGTTTTACGCGAGTGCGATACCAGTTCTGTCAAACCAGGCAAACACGCTCTCATCCGGCGATCTCATCTGTCAGACATAACCGGTGTGAACCGGTGTGCTAGAGGACCTTCCATCACCATGGCCCTTGCTATACCACCGCATAGCGACAGAAAGAGGGTAAAAGTGTATGAGCTCAAGAATAACGATTGGTTTGATAGGGGAACTGGGTTCTGTTTAGCACTCAGTGTTAATGTAAGAGCACGTTTGATTGGGTCACTGTGGAAACTTGCGACATTGGGGGGGGGCTTCTTGGAACAGCACATTGATGTTCGGTGCTGAATAGGACGAGCCTCGGATATACGTGGAGTCAGAAGACCTACCCGATAGGATGTTGCTGGAAACGAGGATTTCGAAAGATGATGGTTATCAGAAACAGCAAGGTAGTGAAGCACGAGGAAACTACGCGTGTACCGTGCGCTCATCGGATTACAGACACTTTGATCGTATGGACCGAGTCGAACGGAACGGATATGGCGTTAAGTTTCCAAGAGGCAGATGGATGCGCTGTGATATGGTAAGTGAATGCTCAACCTTACTTCGAAGGGCCATATACTAGCCACGGACGCTTCCTGCTTGCGATAGCTACTGATAGACTTCAAACATTTAGGGATTTTGTCAGCCACGTGCGAGAGCAATTGATGACGTTGGCTGGTCCAGGTAAGCGATCGGGCTTGCAAGTAGCTTTGCTACTCTTCTTTGATATGTGCTAAATTCTAAACCCATGATAGACGATGCATTGGCAGACGACGTGATTGATGGCTTCTCGAATCCTGTACTACTACCCACACCCGAGCTAGGAAATCTACCCGATATCGAACAAATGATGCGTGCTGCGAGTAGCACACCCACCGGCCGAGACTCACTAACGAAGTTCATACTTAACGAAGACTATATCCCAAAGTTGCTGCCTTTAGTTTCGATAGCAGAGGACTTGGAAAGCTTGGCAGATCTGCACCGGCTTTGCAATATAGTGAAAACAATCATCCTGCTCAATGACTCAACCATAATCGAACATGTAGTTTCCGACAACTGTGTCCTCGGAGTTGTCGGCGCACTAGAATGTGAGTAGAATCAGAGATCGAATCCTGCACCGTTGGCTTATCAGCTCTCTGTTAGACGATCCGGACTTTCCTAACCATAAGGCGAACCATCGGCAGTACCTTGCGGACGAGTCTAGATATAAAGAGGTCGTCCCCATCGAAGATCCCATCATAAAAAGGAAGATTCATTACACCTGGCGATTACAGTACCTCAAAGACGTTGTGCTGGCGCGAATACTTGACGATCCTACTTTCTCTGTTCTCAATTCCCAAATCTTCTTCAACCAGGTTGAGATAGTCCAGCATCTGCAAGGGAATACACCCTTTCTGAAGGAACTGTTTGGCATTTTTGATAGCCGCGAAGAGGACCACAAGCGAAAACATGATGCTGTCCTGTTCATCCAGCAATGCTGCGCGATCGCCAAGAACTTGCAAGTCCCGGCCCGCGCAGCTCTCTACAACAACTTCATCCAAGCCGGCCTTTTCGGTGTCATCACATTTGCCTTGATGCATGAGGCGGCTGCAGTACGAATAGCGGGCACTGATGTGCTTGTTGCGATGATCGATCACGATCCGTCAATGATGCGCTCTTACATATTCAAGGCGATAAACGAGAAGAGGACACCGCTTACCGATACGTTGATCGAGTTGCTGCTGGTCGAAGTCGACTTAGGGGTAAAGGCGCAAGTTGCCGACGCCATCAAGGTTCTCCTGGACCCTCAATCAACCCAACCGCCGACGGATGGCGGTGGCCGAGCAAGCAGCGACTTCATATCCAAACTTCGCGGTAATGTGCAAGCGAATCCTCAGACCGAGTCATTCATTCAGAATTTCTATGACGAGTCAGCCAAGAAGCTGTTCCGCCCTCTGAAGGATTTGGAGCACAGGAAAACTGGTCAGTAATACCTCGTCCGTTGTTGACTGTACGTATCAACAGGCATGGCTGACCTTGACCTCACGCAGTCAACGATCTCACCTTTCAAGAAATCGCTCTGTACTCACATTTAGTGGAGATCATATGTTTCTTCATTCGACAACATCTGTTCCGGAGTAAATACTTTATCCTCACAGAGGGTCTCGCATCGCGAATCGCACAGCTTTTGACATATTCACAAAAGCACCTGAAACTAAGTACGCATCTCCAATCATTCCTCGCGCAAGAAGATTACTAACAGATTACAGCGGCATTGAAATTCTTCCGGACATGTGTTGGCCTGCAAGATGAATTCTACAATCGACAAATCATGCAATATCATATATTCGAACCAATTCTCAACATCGTATACGAGACGATGCCTCGCGACAATCTTCTCAACTCCGCTTGTTTGGAGCTCTTCGAGTTCATCAAGCGAGAAAACATCAAGCCCATCATCTTACATATCGTGGAGAACTACCGTGAGAAATTGACAGACATCACCTATGTTGACACCTTCCAGAACCTCATACTCCGGTATGACCAAATGCAAGGCTACAATCCAGATATGGACACCACTCTATTCAGTCAAGACGACGAGACACCAACGAGGACCCAGGTCAACGGTGGACAAAGATGGCAAGGAGTCAAAGAAATGGATGCAGCAGAGGAAGAATACTTTAACACGTCCGACGACGAGGAGGACATGGCGGCGAAGAAGCAGAACAACCTCCCCGTTACTAACGGCACCTCACCTATCACCAAGCCCTTGGTCGACTACCCCGACGACGACGACGACGCCATGGACACTTCCAAGCCCGAACAATCCCCCCACCACAAGGATCCACCCACCGATGAAAACCCCACCAACCCCGACCTCCAAGCAGCACACTCCCCCAGGCCCACCACCACCACCACCCTACCATCAACCACACCTCCAGAGCGCCTTTCGGAAAAACGGAGAAGAGAAGAAGACGAAGAAGACGAACTAGGCAAGCTTTCGCACACCAAACGCCGAAGCTCCTCGACCTCCTCCCTCGGCAGTGCCACAAGCCCCACCAGCACCAGCACCAACCCAACCGGCAACACCCTCCGCCGCAAAAAGAGCTTCACCACCGCCAAAGACTCGCCAACCGCCAACAAGAAGATCGCCATCTCCCTCGCCGTCAAGACCAGGGCCAATACCGCCGCGCCCACTACGACCGATGCAGCACAACGGGACGATGGCGGCTGATTCTGTTTTTCTATCCACTCGCCTTCGCAAAATTTATAGCTGTGCAGTCGAAGCGAAAGTCTTCTTCGTCCACGACACGACGGGCGTGACGTCGGATTCTGACGTGTTGGTGTTGGTGTTGGTGTTCGTCTTCTCTTCGGGCGCATGTACCACTTCAAATCTATCTACAGCTTACAGATACCTTACTTAAGATACCATTTCCTCGTCATATCTTGCAGCGCTGAGACCCGTTTCGTTGGAGACTTGGATCTTTGCCCCCTCATTGAAGCTATTCTACTACCTACACTCTTCTTTCTATAGCCACGTGTCCAAGAGACCGCCACGTCCCCATCTCGCCACTTCCCACCGCTCCCCGACCCCACCTGTTGCGCAAAAGATCGAGCCGCAGGTCTGACTCTATCCCCTCGCTCCCCCAATCCCGCCGTCTGCCGTCCCGCCATCCTACCTACCATCGAGATAGATACCTACCTATACACGAGAAGCGAAGGCCGAGCAGAGCAGAGAAGAGTAGGATTCCATCCCAAAGCCGAAATCCACACCTTCCCTTTCCTCTCCACCCTCTTCTCCGCTCCTCGACTCTCCTCGACTCTCCAACCCCACCCAGATCAGAAACAAACCCGATGCCTCTCCTCCCGCTCCTTATCCATGTCCCTGTCCTCGCCCTCTCCCCTCTTTGTCCCTGCCCTGTCCCTGTCCCCTTCTCCCTCTCCCTTTTTCATTCCCATCCCCATCCCCATCCCCCATCCCCATCCCTGCCCTGCCCTGTCCCGCCCCCACCCTCACCCTCCCCTCAACCATCTCAACACAACTCAACCATCCCATCCTCTCCTCTCTCCTCCCCTCCGTGCACACCTGTCGATATTCAGTCTGGGAGGGGGACGGGACGGGACGGGAAACTTGTTTGGGCAGTCTGTTTCGGCGCCGATTGGGGATGGATAGGGTAGGAACGGGAGTGGCAAGGTGCACGTGCGTGCGTGCGTGCGTGCGTGCATGGGAGGGCGTAGCTGCGTTTCAAGAGAGAGATCGGGTTCAGTCTGCTCGCT
>JAABUJ010000630.1_pt1 | contig 65475 bp, 48 predicted proteins | sample 5559131 | NCBI WGS metagenome assembly JAABUJ01 (sample SAMN10711875, study PRJNA513366) | rock metagenome | isolation source: Antarctica rocks | place: Antarctica: Victoria Land, Mt New Zealand nord | collected 2016-01-07 | reverse complement strand
ATCGGACATGGGAGCCCTCCTTGTTGTCAGTCGAAGGTGGTGAGATACCCTCGATTGGAGGCGAGGAGGGCCCTCCTGTACATCCCCCGCCGATGGAAAGAGTTACGGCTCCGTCAGTGCCATTCGTTGATGGCCAATGAGTGATGGGCGATCATCGGATCTGCATGTGATGCCGATCCCGGGGAAATCCTCCAGGATTTCTCGCCCATCAACCATCTCCCATCAGTCATCGCTCATTGCCCGTTCCAGGAGCTGTTGCCGGATCGCTTCTGACCCGGCGGGCCGCCCGCTTCCGGGCGATCAGGGGGCCTCGTGCGCCCAGCGGGAGAGGGCCGAGAGGGCGGCGACGAGGGCCGGGCCGAACAGGAAGACGAGGATCGCCAGCTTCATGACCGACCGCCGCCGCCGGCCGGGCTCGGGGGCGAGGTCGTCCCAGGCGTCCTCGGTGTCGTCCTCGTCATCGGACGGCGGGGCCCAGCTCTGGTCGATCAGGATCCGGGCGGCCGAGGCGAGCGGGGCGGGGACCTGGAGCCGGACCCCGCCGGTGGCGACCTGGTAGAGCGTGCCCCCGGCGATCCGCTCGCCGTCGAGGAACGTCGGGATCCCCTCGGCCTCCAGGCGGATCCGGGGGGCGTTGGCCTGGTTCGGGTGGTTGTAGGTCGCCACGGTCACCAGCGAGGTCCGCTCGCCCGGGGCCCCGAACGGCTCCAGCCGGGGGGCCTCGTCCACGAGGGCGACCTCGTGCTTGGGGCAGTCCGACCCGGGCCCGAGCTTCCAGGATCCCTCGCAGATCGGGCAGTAGCCGCGATCGCGGAGGATCTCGCCGCAATTCCGGCAGAGCGGCCCGGGCCCCTTGCCCTCGCCCCCGCAGCGCGGGCAGAAGCGGGGCGGGGCGGTCCGGGCCTGGTCGCGGGTCGAGTCGTCCATGGTCCCATCCGTCCCGGCGTGGTCGGTTCGGAAATCGGCCGATCGCTGATAGACCCCCATCGTAATCGGGCGGGCCCTGGCGGGATAGTCGGTGGCTTCGGCCGATCTGATTGTCCCGGAGGAAGGGCAATCTTCGCGATCCGGGAACTTTCGGGCGATTCGTACGTCAAAATCAACGTGACGAACAAAGAGTCCGGGTCCGTCCCTCCAGACCGATTTGACCGAAGCCCGACGCGGTCCCTAGAATTGATCGAATCCCGATCACCGTCAACCTGATCCTCGATCGCCCCGTCGGGCCCGATTTCTGGGCGATTCCGCCCGACGAATCCCGCCTCGTGTGACATATTATGAGCAAACCGAGGGACCGTAACGCTCCGTTCGCGAGCCGGTCCGTCGGCGGGAGCCCCCACCATGGCCGCTTCGTCGAATGAATCGTTCGGTCTGAAGATCGCGACCGCGCTCAGCATCGCGCTGACGGTGGTTCTGCTGATCTCCGTTTACTTCCTCAACAGCAACTACCAGCTCGAAATCGAGAAGCGGGCCAAGGCCGAACAGGACGCCTCCAAGGCGAACGGCCTGCTCCGCGAGGTCACCACCCAGGCCAACGACTTTCGGGGATACATCGGTTATCCCGCCATCGAGGACTTCGAGGCGGCCAAGGCCCAGATGAAGAAGGACCAGGACCAGCTCAAGGGCGAGGTCGCCTCGATCACGACCGAGGTGACCAACATGGTCACCGAGTTCCAGAAGAAGGCCGAGGCCAAGGGTGCCGACGCCTCGCAGTTCGAGGCCCTGAAGCAGCGGGCCCGCGAGGTCGTCGATGGCTTCGCCAACAACGCTGACCAGTCGTACAAGTCCCAGGTCGTCCGACTCAAGGATTTGACCGTCAACCAGGCCAAGCTCACGACCGCCCTGGCCCTGAATTATATCGACCTCCGCCGCGACCTGGAGCTGGCCAACGACGTCAACTCCAAGGCCAAGAAGGTCGTCGAGGAGGGTCTGGCCGCCGCCAAGGCCGAGCTTGACGAGACCATCAAGAAGGACGAGGAGAACCGTTCCGTCCTCGTCAAGGGGAACCAGGAGAAGGCCGAGGCCATCGCCGCCGCCGACACCAAGTTCACCAACACCGTGAATGAGTCCAACTCCAAGCTGGAGAAGAGTGCGAAGACGAACGCCGATATCAAATCGGCGATCCGCGACATCCAGGACGCCCAGAACCGCAAGGACGACGTGATGACCAAGCCCGGCGGCCGGGTCACTTACGTCGATTACGGTTCGGGGACCGTCCGGATCAGCGTCAGCCGGGCCCAGGGCGTCCGCCCGCTGATGCGGTTCACCATCTTCGACAGGGGAGCCGCCGGGATCACCAGCGACCGCCCCAAGGCGGCTGTCGAGATCACCAAGGTCGGCGACCCCCAGCGCGGCGAGAACGACAGCCTGGCCCGGATCGTCAAGACCTTCAATCCGACCGACCCGATCCGCTACAACGATTACATCTTCTCGGCCGGCTGGAGCTACGATCATCCCCAGCGGTTTATCCTGATCGGCAAGCTCGATGTCAACCGCGACGGCAAGGACGACCGGGGCGAACTGATCCGGATGATTGAAGCCTCCGGCGGCGTGGTCGAGTACGACCTCCCCCCGCCCAACGTCGATCGACTCGTTGGCCAGGCCGCCGTCGCCCGCGCCTTCGAACGCCTCGGCGAGCCCCTGCCGGCCCCCGTCGGCCGGGCCTCGGGCAAGATCTCCGGGCTCGCTTACGGCTATGTCACCGACACCCGGTCCCCGCTGGTCAGTTACATCAAGAAGGACACCGACACGACCAAGGAGGACACCGCGTTCCTCCAGGAGGAGTCGCAGGCCACCAAGGAAGCCCGCGACAACAGCGTCCGCCCGCTTCCGCTGGAGAAGCTCCTGAACATGCTCGGCTATGATTATTCGGCACCGATCGAGGGGCGTCGCGAGGTCTTCGACAGGGGAGCGATCAAGCAGCTCCTCAAGCCCAGGATCAACACCGCCCCGCCCGCCTCGAAGGCCGCCGACGCGCCCGCGCCGAAGTAAAGCTGGCCCCGAACGACCGCCAGGAAACTCGACCGCCCCGCCCCGAGGATCGCTTCGGGGCGGGGCGTTCTCGTCGACCTTTGGAGCCGATCTCGATTCGAGCGAAGGGTCCGAATCGGCCCGGGATCACTTCCGCTGGTCAATCGGCAGGACGGCCCGATTGGGCGGGCCAATGTAGCGGGCCCGGGGCCGCATCAGGCGGTTGTGGTCGAGCTGCTCGATGATGTGAGCCGCCCAGCCGGGGACGCGGGCCATGGCGAAGATCGGCGTGTAGAGGTGGATCTCCAGGCCCATGTAGTGGTAGAGCCGGGCGCTGGGCCAATCGACGTTGGGCGGGAGCTGCTTTTGCTCGGTGACGGCCCGCTCGATCGGCTCGGCGATCCGCTCCCACTTGTCGTCGCCAACCTCGGCGGCCAGCCGGGTGCAGTGGCTTTTGAGGATCCGGGCCCGGGGATCGCCGGTCTTGTAGACCCGATGGCCGAACCCCATGATCCGCTCCTTCCGGGCCAAGGCGTCCTGGATCCAGGACTCGGCGCGATCGGGCGATCCCACCTGCTCCAGGACCTTCCAGGCTTCCTCGTTGGCCCCGCCGTGGAGCGGACCCTTGAGCGTCCCGATGGCCGCGACGATCCCCGAGTAAATGTCCGAGAGGGTCGAGACGGTGACCCGGCCCGAGAACGTCGAGGCGTTCAACTCGTGCTCGGCGTAGAGGACCAGCGACAGGTCGAACGCCTTCCGCATCGCCTCGGAGGCGACCTCGCCGCGGGCCATGTAGAGGAAGTTGGCCGGGAAATCGAGATCCTCGCGAGGGGCCAGCGGCTCCTTGCCCCGGGTGATCCGCTCGCGGGCGGCGACGGCGGTGGGCATCCGCGCCAGCATCCGCTCGGCCTTCCGGACGTTGGCGGCGTGGTCGGTCGGCGGGGCGTTGACCTCGGGGTCGAAGTGGGCCAGCACGCTCACCGAGGACCGGAGCACGTCCATCGGGTGGTTGCTCGCCGGGATCTGCCGCAAGAGCGCGATCAGCGGTTCAGGCAGCCCGCTCGCCGCCTGGATCCGCGCCCGGAACGACTCCAACGCCGCCCGACCCGGCAGGTCGCCGTGGAGCAGTAGATAGGCCGCCTCCAGGAACGAGACGCCCGCGGCGAGATCCTCGATCTGGTAGCCGCGATACTCCAGCCCGCCGGCCCCCTGCTTCCCCTCGACGTTGGAGATCGCCGTCTCATTGGCGATCACGCCCTCCAGGCCGGGGTAATAATGTTCGAGCGACTCAGAGCTCATAGCGGACTCCGCTCCAACGAGGTGGGCTTGAACCGAAGGCCGAGACGGGACGCGGGGCCTTCCCTAGAACACTAACCGACGTCTCGGCTTCGGTCAAAGGGCCGCGGGCGATCGGCCAGGGGGACGCAGGCCGGGCCGGGATCAAATCCCGCTCGGTCGGCCCCTCCAGTCTAAGCGAACCGCCGGCCGCCTTCCACGCCCCGGCCCTCGCGAAACCGGGGCCGGATTTCCCGGGGCGCAAACCTGAAGGGGGCCACGACTTGCTGTGACGCAGGTCGGGCCCCCTGTTCAGTACGACCCTCTCGGGCTCCCACCCCCAAGGTGAGTTGTCCACGCCTTCCGCCCAGATTGCGCGGACGGCCCGAGAAGGGACGTTTGCTCGTGGTTTGTCGGGGGCTCTTCGCACCCCTCGACGCTGTTTTAGTCGCCCAGGCCCGAGGGGGAAGGGACCCCGCCGAATTTTTTTCGAGAATTTGTTGCCGCCCCGGATTCGGGCTCGATCGGACGGACCCGGTAGGCCGCGAACCGGCCCTCGACCCGGAGCAACACCAGCGGGCCGCCCGGATCGTCCGGGGCTCCGGGGGGCGATCTGGCGGCCAGGACGTGGTCGGCCCCCTGGCCCCGAGCGAGCGCGGCCCGGCCGGCGTCGGTCATCCCCTGGTAGCGGGCTTCGAGCGTATGGCGGTCGGCCAGGTAGGCACGGGCGAACTCGGCCGCCGAGCCTTCGAACCCCACGTGATCCCGGTAGCGGGCCGACCAGTCGGCCAGGCCCTCGGCGTGGTAGGGGCTCCCCCCCCGGTTGAATGCCAGCGACCGCCGCGACCAGAGCCGGAACGTCTTGGGCCCCGGCGGGCCGATGAACCGCGCCGAGGCCGGAGTGTGCTCGCGGCACCACCGGGCCAGTCGCTCCAGGTCGTCCGTCGGGGTTTCCGCGAACCGGCACCGGGCCACCAGCGCGGCCGTCCATCGGGCCGAGGCCGGATCGGCCACCACCACCGAGACGACCCCCGCCGCCACCGGCAGGGCCCAGCAAGCCGCGACCGCGATCCGGACCCTCCGGGGCGACCAGGCCGGGCGGTATCGACCCGCCAGGACCGACCAGGCCGCCAACGCCCCCAGCGCCGCCAGGGACGGGACGTGGCCCGACTCGGTATCGTGCCGCGCCAGGAACACCACCCCGATCGCCAGGATGACCAGGCCGATCCCGCTCGGGACCTTCCTCGGGATCGTCCACCGCTCGACGGCCCACTCGCCCAGGGCCATCCCCAGGTCGACCGCCGTGGCGACCACGAGCGCCCAGTCTCCCGACAGGCCGACTCCCAGCAGGACCGCCCGCGCCCGGTTCGCGAAGTCGCCGCGATTCCAGAGCATCGCGACCCGGCCCGAGAGTGCCACCAGCGCCAGCCCCCGGGCGAGGGTGGCCATCCGGAACGGCTGGAAGACCGTGACCCGGAGGTCGCCCGCGACCTCGACCGCCAGGTACGCCAGCCCCAGGCTCGCCAGGTTCACCCCCATCAGGGCCGCCAGCCGGAACCGGGCCGCCGGCCAGGGCTCGCCAGGTCCACCCGATCCGACTCGACCCAGGGCCAGCGCGGCGAGGACCGGATAGCATCCCCAGGCCAGCCACTGCGAGGCCCGCCAGGTCGACGGGAGCATGTGCTGCGGCCCCTGGACCATCACCGACCAGAGCCGGAACTCATCCTCCGGGAGCCCCCGGAACAGCCGTCCCCCCTGCCCCGCCATCGCCGCCAGGGCCGGGGCCATGGCCAGAATCAGCCCCCCGACCGCGCCGATCGCCAGCCGCCGGCTCACCGCCGACCGCCCCGGGCAGAGCCCCCACGCGGCCCAGGCCGTCGCCAGGGTCAGAGCCAGTTGGAGCCCGACCGACGGGTGGACCAGCGCCGCGGACCCCAGCCAGACCGCCGAGGCCCAGGCCCCCCGCCTCGGTCCGCCGACGGCCGACGCCAGGGCCAGCCAGCCCAGGGCGAACCCGACCAGCCGATCGAGCAGAGTCGCCTCGAACAGGTGGTTGGTCCCGACGTTCCCCGCCTTCGCCAGCAGGACGAGTCCCAGGGCCACCAGCCCCACCTTGCCCCCCCATTCCGGCCAGACCGCCCGGGCGAGCCGATCGACCCCGATCGCCGTCGCCCCGAGCGTCAGGGCGAACAGGCCGGCCAGCCCCGCCGCCAGGCCCAGCGGCCGGCTCGCCAAGTCGAGCAGAACGAGATAGCCCCGATGCGGGTTGAACGCGTCGAACGCCCGGACGAACGGGTCGGCCTGGTAGAGCGTGGGATCTTGCTGGTGGAGCAGGATCGGGAGCCGGTACGCCTGGTCGCCGTCGAAGGCGTGATAACCCCGCAACGTCAGGTAGAGCCCGGAGATCAGGAGGAACGCCGCCCACCGGGGGACGGAATAGGCCGGCCGATCGGGCGCCGGGGTCGGTTCCGAGATCCGCCGGACCGCCAGGGTCGGGGCCGTCGCCATTGCCAGATCCTCCCGGCCGCCCGAGGTTTCGGGCGGGTCCGGGGGAAGTCTGACGCGAGGCGTCGGATCGGTCAACGCCGGTTGCCGATCAGGGGCGTTCGACTCGTCGGAGGGCCTCGTCGAACTTCCGGACGAAGTCGGGGGCCTTCGGGTTCAGAACCGGAGCGGCGTGGATCCGGAGCCGGGGCGGCCGGGCCGCCGCGGTCTGGACCGGCGGGGCTTCGGACCCGGGCGACTTCGGCTCGGAGTCGGTCCCGGGAGCGTCCACGCCCATCTTCCGGACATGGGCGATAAACGTCTGGACCGGCGGGGCCGTCCAGATCCGCTCGGCCGGCTGGTAATGCTCGTGCCAGGCCAGTGCCCGCGACGTCCGGGCCTGCTCGGCAGCCCAGGGGACCTGGCGGGCATAGGCCAGGACATAGCGGTCGATCGCGCCGACCAGAAACGCCACCACCACCGCCCCCTTGAAGCTCGCCAGCAAGAACCCGGCGAACTGGTCTGGCCGATTCGAGTCGAGTTCGATATAAGTCCGGCGGCGCTGGACATTAGACACCAGCCCGGCCAGGCCGACAATCGCGATGTAAGCGACGACCGCCGACGACCACCAGAGCATCCGCCCCATGAGGCTCGGGTCGATCGTCTGGAGATAAGGGGCCACGTAGGGCCGAGCAAGGTCCCGGATCGGTCCGGCCGCGTAGGCTGAGGCGACCAGGCCGCCCAGCCGGACCGCCTGGGAAACAAATCCGCGGAACCATCCCCGGATCGCCCCCAGCAAGATCATCACCCCGAGCGCAATGTCCAACCCCATGATAGCAACCCTCGTCCGGACGCTCGTGCGTGGTGCCTAATCGTAGATTCGCCGGTCGAGGTCGATTCTTGACGACAATCGGCGGGACGTATCGCTTCCATCGGTCCGCGAGCCGAGAAACTTGAGCCATGAATCCGCAATCGGGAGATCATCCGTCGACCGCTTGTGGTCTTTCTCGACCCTCAATCCGACCGGCGGTCGGGAAAAACTTCGTCGAAGTCATCCCCAAGGGCGATCGAGGCGACCGGTCAAGAATGGCCTCGGATCTCGGTCGAGCGGACTTCTGGTCTCAATAGCCCATCGCCTGGCCGTCCTTCCGGGAGTCGGATCCGCCGATCAGGACGCCCTTGGCGAGGTCGATCCGGATCGCCTGGTAGCCGCCGAAGGCTCCCTTCGCGGTCACCAGCTTGTGCCCCCGGGCTTCGAGCGCCCGGCGGACGGCCGGTCCAATCCCGGATTCGAGGGCGACGGTCCCGCCGGCACGGGCCGGGACGCCGGTCGGCTCCGACGAGCCGGAATGGTAGAACCGGGGGGCGTCGCCGGCCGACTGGACGTCCATCCCGTGGTCGATCATATCCACCAAAACCTGCGCCTGCCCCTGGGCCTGCATGTCGCCCCCCATCAGGCCGAACGAGAGCCAGGGCTGGCCGTCCTTGGTGACGAATCCGGGGATGATCGTGTGGAAGGGCCGCTTGTGCGGTTCTAGCCGGTTGGCGTGGGTCGGATCGAGCGCGAACAGGGAGCCCCGGTTCTGGATCGGGAACCCGAGGTCGCCGGGGACGTGCCCCGAGCCGAACCCGTTGAAGTTGCTCTGGATCAGGCTCACGGCGTTGAAGTCGCGGTCGACGACCGTCAGGGTGATCGTGTCCGCCGCCAGCGGGTCGCCGGGGCCCGGCCGGTCGTTGGCGCGGTCGGGGTCGATCCCTTTGCCGCGTCGGGCGGCGTACGCCTTGGAGATCAGCTCGGCGACGGGGACCTGGGCGAAATCGGGGTCGGCGTAATACCGGGCCCGGTCCTCGTAGGCGAGCTTCTTGGCCTCGATCATCAGGTGGAGCGCCTCGGCGGATTGCGGCCCCATCGCCTTGAGATCGTGGGGCTCCAGGAGGTTGAGGATCTGGAGGACCGCGATCCCCTGGCCGTTGGGGGGAAGCTCCCAGACGTCGTACCCCCGATAGTTGGTGGAGACGGGCTCGACCCAGGTCCCGGAATGATCCTCGAAGTCCCGCCGCTCGAACAGGCCACCGGCCGCCTTGGAGTAGGCGACCATCGCGTCGACCATCGGGCCCCGGTAGAAGGCGTCCCGGCCTCCCAGGGCGATCGACCGGAAGGTCCGGGCCAGTTGGGGGTTCCGGAAGACCTCGCCGAGCTTCGGGGCCCGGCCGCCCGGGAGGAAGCAGGCGGCGGAGGTCGGGACCATCGCCAGGCCCGAGGCGGCGGCCTCCCAGTGGCCGGCGATGACCTCGCTGACGGGGAAGCCCTCCTCGGCGTAGGCGATCGCCGGGGCCAGGAGGTCGGCCCAGGGCTTCGAGCCGAATCGGGTCCGGAGCCGGTCCCAGCCGTCGACGCACCCCGGGACCGACCAGCTCAGCGGGCCGGTCGCGGGGATCCGCGTCAGCCCCTTCGAACGATACCGGTCGATCGACGCCGCGTAGGGAGCCCGTCCGCTGGCGTTCAGGCCGTGGAGCTTCTTTGCCTTCGCATCCCAGACGATCGCGAACAGGTCGCCCCCGACCCCGCACGACATCGGCTCGACGACCCCGAGCACCGCGTTGGCGGCGATGGCGGCGTCGACCGCGTTCCCGCCCGCCTGGAGGACCCGGATCGCGGCGGCCGTGGCCAGCGGCTGGCTGGTCGCCGCCATCCCCTTCCGCGCCAGCACGGCCGACCGCGTCTTCTCCGGCGGCCCGACCGGGCGGTCCTGAGCCCGGAGCGGCCCGGCGATCAGCGACAGGCCGACGACGGCGACGGCCATCGCGAGCGATCCGAGGTGTCCGGTCATGGCGGTTTCCTGGTGGTCGGACTCAGTCGCCAGCTTTCGAAGGGCGGCTCGCCACCATTCGATCAATCTCGGCCCGTGAGGGCAAGGCGCCCTGCGCCCCGGGCCTGGTGACGGCCAAGGCCGCCGCGGCACTGGCCCGGGTCGCGGCCTCCACCAGCGAGAGCCCCTCGGCCAGCCCGACGGCCAGGGCTCCATTGAACGCATCCCCGGCGCCGACGGTGTCGACCGCCTCGACCGGGAACGCCGGGATCGCGGTCCCCGTCCCGCGATCGACGACCAGGCAGCCCCGGGAGCCCAGGGTCAGGACCACGGCGGACCCGTGCCACTCGGGGCCCCGGAGCCGCTCGATCCAGCGTTCGAAGTCATCGGGCAGAGGCTCGGCGGAGCCGGAGAGGGCCTGGGCCTCGGACTGATTCGGGGTGAGGACGTCGACCCTCGGCGGGTCGCCACCCGCCCAGAGACCCGGAGGCATCGGCGCCGGGTTCAGGACGACCCGGATCCCCGCCAGGTTGGCCCGTTCGATCGCCCGGCGGACCACCTCCATCGGCACTTCCAGACTGACCAGCAGGACGCCCGGCGGTTCGAAGACTTCGGCCGGGATCTCGTCGATCCACCCGGGCGTGAGCCCGGCGTTGGCCCCCATCGCGACGCCGATCAGGTTCTCGCCATCGTCGCCGACGAGGATCAGGGCGACGCCCGAGGGTCCGGACTCGACGACCCGGGCGTGGCGGATGTCGATCCCCTCATCGAAATAGCGGTCGCGGATCTGGCGGCCGAAGTCGTCGCCGCCGAAGGCCGTCAGGAAGATCACCTCGGCCCCCGCCCGCCTCGCGGCGACCGCCTGATTGGCCCCCTTGCCGCCCGGCATCATGAAGAAGCCGCTGCCCAGCCGGGTCTCGCCCGGGCTCGGAAGCCGGTCGAGCCGCAAGTTCATGTCCATCAAGCTCGCGCCGAGGACCACCACGCGACCCATATCCCCTCCCCATCACGATCGAAGACCCCAACTTGTGGGAATCGATCGGCTCGTTCCTCGGCGATGGATCGCCAAGTTGATGAGGATCGATCTTCAGTGCGATTTCCAGCCCAGAATGGCCATGTTAACCGGTCGACTCCCCACTTCCGACAACGATCCTTCGGCCGCCATCGCCGGACCCTGACCGGACCCGTCTCGCCCCGGCTCGACCGGCTCGGGGGACACCTGGTCGACGGGCCCTGGCCCACTGGGACCGCTTTCGGTCCCACGGTCCCCTCGGACTCTGGCTGATCCGGTGGGCCGGCCGGCGATTGGGGTTCCCGGCGCGGCGGACCGGCCACTATGCTGTGTCGCTCTCGAACCGGCGGAGGCGGAGACACCTCGATGCGCGTGCTGCTGGCGACGTCCTTCCCGGTCCCCGGCGAATCCGACGGGACGGCGATGCTCCCGATCAAGATCCTCCGGGCCCTCAAGACCCGGGGCGTCGACGTCGTCCTGGCCCACCTCAAGGCCCGGCCGCCCTGGGCCCCGTCGATCCGGGAGGACTTCGAGGGGACCCCCTCCTTCACGTTCCACCCCCGGGATTGGGTCGGCGGGCTAGCCCGGGTCCGCCGCGATTTCCCCTTCGACCTGGTCCACGCCCAGCACCACGGCGGCGCGAACCGGGCTTATTTCGCCTGCCGGAAGCACGGCTGGCCGATGGTCTACGAACTGCACTCGCTCCTCGGCGAGGAGTACGAGCGCGACCGGCTGGGTCGCGGCCTGGGGTTCCGGATCAACGTCCGGCTCGAACGCGCCGTCTGCCGGGATGCGGCGGCGGTGATCGTTTTGGGCGAACAGGTCAAGCGGGTGATGGTCGAGGAAAAGGGTGTCCCCGCCGACCGGGTGACGGTGATTTATCCCGGGATCGACCTGGGCGAGTACGACCGACCGGGCGCGCCGGCCGCGATCCCCGGGATCGGCCCGGACCATAAGGTGGTGATGTACGTCGGGAGCATCGTCCACCCGAACCAGGGGGTCCCGCTCCTGATCGAGTCGCTTCCCCGGGTGTTCGGGGCGGTCCCCGAGGCCCGATGCGTCCTGGTCGGGGGTCCGGCCGAGGCCGGCGACGAGTACCGGGCCCGGCTCGGGGAGTTCGGCGACCGGCTGATCGTCCTGGCCGGGCGGACGCCCGAGCAGGTGGTCGGGCTGACCCGGCGGGCCGACGTCCTGGTTCATTCGCGGCTGGCCTGCCGGGAGAATTACTCGGTCCAGAGCAAGATCGCTGTCTACCTCGCCGCCGGACGCCCGATCGTGGCCACCGACTTCGCCGACTACGCGGCCATTCTCGGGCCGACCGGGGCCGGCCGGCTGGCGGCCGTCGACCCCGGCTCGGTGGCCGAGGGGATCATCGACGTCCTGACCCACCCCGAACTCGCCGCCCACCTCGCCGCCTCGACGCGCGCGGTCGCCGAGAACCTCTTCGGCATGGACCGGAACATCGACCGCTATCTCGAAGTCTACCGCCGGGCCCTCGCTGATGGCCCCCGTTAACCCCCCGAGGGCGACCGTGGCGAGGCCTCCGGACGGGCCCGGTCGTCTTGACACGTCGGCGGCCCGCCATTAACATGGTCGGCACGTCAACAAGCCGCCGTAGCTCAGTTGGTAGAGCACCGATTTCGTAAATCGGGGGTCCTGAGTTCGAGTCTCAGCGGTGGCTCTGGCCCGACCACTTCCGCCGGCAACGATCACGGTCCTTCCAGCGTCCGCATCGATCCGCCTCGATTCGAAGGCGATGGCCCATCGAGCCGACGCCTTTGCCGCTCCATTTCGAGCGCCAGGGGGGGGTGGATCGGCCGGACCCCGGTCTCGTCGGCCTGGCCCCAGAGGCCGTTCTGGCAGTCCCGGCCGTTGTCCCAGCCGGGGAAGTTGACGATCGGATAAAGGCAGAGACCGACGATGTCCACCCCGCCCAGGATCGCGGCGTGGACCTCGTCCCCGACGTGACCGAGCCAGCCGGGGCGGTCGTCTCCCTCGGTCCCGGTCTCGGCGACGAACAGGGGCCTCCGGTAGCGGTCCTGATTCTCGCGGAGCATCGCGCTCAAGGGGCGACGCCCCGGGTGGTCGAAGCCGATGGTGGTCCCCTCGGCGGTCGGGCCCTCGAAAATCCACTGGTTCCAGGGGTAATAGTTCACCCCGAGGGCGTCGAGGTATTCCGCTCGGCCGCCCAACTCGGGGCAGAGGCGGCCGGTGAGCATGTCCCACGCCTGATACTGGGCCAGCCGGTAGGACTCGGCGGCCGGGGCCTCCTCGGGTCGGGAGGGGTCGGCGATCACGTGGAAGATCGGCTCGACCTGGGCAAACCGGGCTCCGGGGAGCACCTCGCGGACCGCCCGGATCGCCGCGATGCTGGCCCGGACGAGCTGGGCCTTTAACTCGAACCCCCGGGACAACGTGAACGGATTCATCTCCCCGATCTCGCCCCCCTTCCAGGACAGGAAGGAGATCTCGTTGACCGGCACGATCCAGGGGACGCCGGACCCCTCGGAGGCCAGGACCTCCGCGAAGCCTCGGGCCAGCCGGGCGAACCGCTCGACGAACTCGGGGCCCCAGATGTCGAGGTCGTCGGGCCAGCCGTAATGGAGGAGGTCCCAGATCACCTGGATCCCCGCCTGGCGCGCGGCCCGGAGCGTCGGCCGGACGCTGGCGAAGTCGAGCCGGCCGGGGGCCGGCTCGATCAGGTGCCAGCGGATCCCCTCGCGGGCGGTCCGGATCCCGCGCCCGAGGAGCCTCGCGTAGTCGGCGGCGACGTGCCGGTCGTGGCCGGTCGCGGCCACCATGTCCAGGCGGAGCCCGGAGGCCAGGCGGTGGGTCGAGCATTCGAACCCGCCGATCAGGAAGCTCGGGAACAGCGGTGCCGGATCCATGAGGGTCGCCTCGATTTAGATAGTCATCATGTCATTATGTATCAAAAAAACTTCACCCGAAATTTCCAGGCGCCGTAGAGTCGCCAGAACACCGACAGGAACGGGATGACCGTTGAGGTCGCGACCATCTCGGCCAGATGCCCCGGCCGGTGGGTGGTCCGCCTGAGCCTCCGGAGGCAGAACCGCCCGGTCAGGAGGACCCAGGCGGTCGCCGGACCCGTCGCCAGGGCCGTCGGACCATGCCAGGCGCCGAGGGCCACCGAGGCGGTCGCGGCGACGATCGCGTAATAATTCCACGGGGGTCCTGACTGGATCCGCTCGCGGTAGAGGGCCGGGTGCTTCTTGTAGAGCAAGGCGTCGAAGAGGCTCTTGCGCTGCTGGGCCAGGCTGACGCCCCAGGGCGCCGGGCGGACCGGGTGGACGACGACCGCCCCGGGAGCCTCGGCGATCCGGCCGCCGCGTTCGAGGAGCGCGAAGTGCAGGTCGCTGTCCTCGCGCCAGGCGAGGGCGAATCGCTCGTCGAACCCGCCCACGGCCTCCAGCGCGTCGCGGCGGCAGAACAGGTTGGCGGTGACGAACTCGGCCCCTTCCAGTCCCGCCGCGTCGCGCTCGTAATCGGTCGGCGAGTCTGGGAGGGGCACGACCACCCGGCCGGTCGCGGCGACGGCCCCGTCCTCCAGGGCGGCCAGGCCCGATGCCAGCCAGCCGGGCTGGGGCAGGCAGTCGTCGTCGGTGAAGGCCACGACCGCGCCGGACGCCCGCCGCCAGCCCAGGTTCCGCGCCGCTGCCGGCCCGCGCGGGCCCGGTGCCGCGAGGTAGCGGATCGCCAGGTCCGACCGGGCGGCCCGGCCCTCGACCAAGAGGCGCGTCGCGTCGTCGGATCCATCATTAATAATGATGATTTCATAAACTGACCGATCGATTCCTTGCCCCTCCAGTGCCGCCAGGCAGCGGTCGAGCCGGTCGAGCCGGCGGCGGGTTGGCACGACGACGGAGGCGCGGATCATGGGCGGGCCTCCGGCTTCTCCAGCAAGAACGGGCCGATCACCAGGGCGTCCAGCGGGGAGGTCCAGAACGATTCCACGGCGTCCCTTGGCGTGCAGACGACTGGCTCTCCCCGGGTGTTGAACGAGGTGTTGACCAGGACCGGCACGCCCGTCCGGTCGCCGAAGGCCCGGATCAGGTCGTAGTAGGCCGGGTTCTGGTCGCGGCGGATCGTCTGGATCCGGGCCGTCCCGTCGACGTGCCGGACCGCCGGGATCCGGTCCGCCTTTTCGGGCCGGACGTCGTGGACAAACAGCATGAACGGCGAGACACCCGCCCCGACGAACCAGTCGGCCGCCTCTTCCTCCAGGACCACCGGCGCGACCGGGCGAAAGTCCTCGCGGTCCTTGATTTCGTTGAGCTTCGCCTGCATCCCGGCGTGGATCGGCGAGGCCAGGATCGACCGGGCGCCCAGGGCCCTCGGGCCGAACTCCATCCGCCCTTGGAACCAGCCGATCACCCGATCGTCCGCCAGGATCCCGGCCGCCTCCCCCGCAACGTCCGCGAGCCGGCGATAGGGGAGCTTAGACCAGCGCAAGAACGTCTCGATCTCGTCGTCGCCGAAGCTCGGCCCGAGGAAGGCGTGGTCCATCACGTAGTCGGCCCGGACCGCCCCGCGCTCCCGGGCGTCAACCCAGAGTGCCGCCCCCGGCGCGGTCCCGGCGTCGCCGGCGGCGGGCTGGACCCAGATCCGCCGGAACGGCCCCCGGTCCCGGAGCCGGGCGTTCATCACGCAGTTCAACGCCACCCCACCCGCCATGCAAAGATCATCCGATCCCGATGCCGAGTGGAGCCACCGGGCCAGCTCGATCACCGTCTCTTCCAGGACGACCTGGAGCGAGTGGGCGATGTCAAAGTGCCGCTGCTCCAGCAGCCCACCGCGATCCCGGGCCGGGCCAAAGCGGTCTTCGAGGCGCGGCTCGCCGATCGTGTATTGCCCCTTCTCGCCGAGCCGGACCAGGTCGCGGAATCCATCAAGGTGACGGGGCCTGCCGTAGGAGGCCAGCGCCATCACCTTGTACTCGTCCGACGAGTGGAGGAATCCGAGGTAGGTGGTCACTTGCTCATACAAGATGCCCAGCGAGTGGGGCATCTGGACCTGCCCCAGCCATTCCAGCGCGGTCCCCTGACCCAGCGCGTAGCCGGTTGTGGCCCGCTCTCCCCGGCCATCGAGCGTCATCACCGCGGCCCGCTCGAACGGCGAGGGGAGGAAGGCGCTGGCGGCATGCGACAGGTGGTGCGGGACGAAATGCCAGCGGAACCGGTGCCCGGCCCGCGCGTCACGGAAGCGGTCCTGCAAGTGATGGGGGGCACCGTCGAGGAGTTGCCCCGGCGCGTTGACGATTGACGCCAGGAACAGCGGATCCCAGGGCGACTCCCATTCTCCGGTCCCCCCCTGCCCGGCCGGCTTCATCGGGAGCGGGATCGAGGCGTCGTCGCCGTGGCGGCCCGGGTGCAAGGAGGGATCATACGAATAGGCGACGTGGTCCACCTCGGCGAGAGTCGTCCCCGCCTCGCGCAAGCAATAGTCGATCGCGTGGAAGGGGAGCTCCCAGGTCGAGAACGGGACCGGGCGCTTGCCGTGCTTGATGTGGGTGAACCGCTCCTCCTCCGCCGCCGCGATCAGCCGGCCATCGCGGACGAGGCAGGCGGCCGGGTCGTGATAGGCCGCGTTGATGCCGAGGGTGTCCATCGGGCTCTCCGTGATCGAATGACCGGCCGGCGAAATCCTCAGCGAGCGAGGGACGAGGGGGCCTGCGGCCGGCCCCGGGGCAACCCTTCGACCAGCTCCCTGACCGCCCGGACGACCTCCGCCGGGGCGACCTTCCGGAGGCAGTCGTGGTGCCCCTCGGGGCAGACGCTCTTGTAACAAAGCTTGCACGGGACATCATGATTCAGGACCCGGCAAGGGACGGCCCAGGGCGTGTGCTGGAGGTTCGTCAGGGCGTAGAGCACCACGACCGGCGTCCCCACCGCCGATCCGACGTGGACCGGCCCCGTATTGTTCGAGAGCAGGACCGGGGCCCGCTCGATCAGGGCCGCCAGCCCCCCCAGGTCGAGCCGGCCGGCGAGCGAGGCCGACGGCGTCCCCATCTCCGCGCGGATCCCTTCAATCAAGTCGGACTCGTCCGGCGATCCCGTGAAGACGATCTGATATCCGTGATCGACCACCAGTTCCCGGGCGGCCTCGGCGAAGCCCTCCGGCGGGTAGCGGCGGGAGGGGGCCGTGGCCCCGGGGTGGACTGCGATCCAGGGGCGATCGAGGTCGATCCCGGCGGATCCCAGGAGGCCGTCGACGGCCGCCCGGGCGTGGTCGGGCACGCGGATCGAGAGCCGCTCGTCCTCGGTCCGGGCCCCGACGGCGGCGACGAGGTCGAGCTGGCGGCGGACCTCGTGGCGGCGGAGGCGGTCGGGCTCGGGCTCGGGGATCCAGTCGGTGAGCATCTGGTAAGGGTTCTCGCGGCAGTGGGCCAGCCGCCGGGGGATCCCGGCCAGCCAGCAGAGCAAAGCCGACGGCATCGGGTTCTGGCTGTAGACGGTGAAGATCGCCGCGGCGTCGAACCCGCCGGCGCGGAGCCGGTCGATCATGGCGAGGTCGGGCCCGGCCCCGGGCCTGGGCGCGGAAGCCTTGAGCCAGGGGGCCTCGTAGACGATCACCTCGTCGACCTCGGGGACCAGCGCCGCGGCCGAGGCCCCCGAGGGGGACGTGAGGAGGGTGACGTGCCGCCCCGAGGCCCCCAGCGCCCGGAGCGCGGGGGTGGTCATCAACACGTCGCCCATCGCGTCGAGCCGGACGGCCAGGACCCGGCGGGCCTCGTCCCAGCCACCGGGGCCGCTCATCCGATGACCCCCCCGGCGGGCTCGGCGGCGTGGGCCCGGCGGATCCGCTCGATGATGTCGGTCGTGGATCGGTCGACCAGGAAGGGGAGGATCCGGACGACGCCGCCGAGTTCCTCGACGATCGCCGCCTCGGGGAGCCGCTCGATGGTGTAGTCGCCTCCCTTGACGAAGACGTCGGGCCGGACGATCCGGATCAACTCGGCGGGCGTCTCCTCGTCGAATGGGACGATGAGATCCACGCAGCTCAAGGCCCCGAGGACACCGAGGCGATCCTCCAGCGGGTTGATCGGCCGGGTCGGGCCCTTGAGCCGCCGGATCCCGGCGTCGGAGTTGACGCCGACGACCAGGACGTCGCCCAGCGACTTGGCCAGGCTCAGGTAAGAGATATGGCCCCGGTGGAGGATGTCGAAGCAGCCGTTGGTAAAGACGATCCGCCGCCCCTCCCGACGATAGCCGGCCAGTCGGGAGCGAAGGTCGGAGGCGGCGTCGACCGGCTTGTCGCCGGAGTCGACCCGCTCGCGGAGGTCCCGGGCCGGGCAGGCCACGGTCCCCTCGCGGCCGACCACCACGGCCGAGGCCGCCGAGGCGATGTCGGCCGCCGCCGGGGTCTCGGCGCCGGCGGCCAGCGCCAGGGCCAGCGCCGCGACGAAGGTGTCTCCCGCGCCCGAGGCCCGCGAGTGGTCCGTCGGCCGGGCGTAGGTCCGGTAGGGCGGTCGGTCGCGCTCCAGGACGACGGCCCCCTCGGCGTCGAGCGTGACGGCCGCGATCCGGGCTCCGGTCCGCTCCAGGATCGCCCCACCCCGGCTCGCGATCGCCTCGGCCCGCGCGCCGTGCCCCTCGCGGGGCCCCAGGCCCAGCAGGGCGGCGGCCTCGTCGTAGTTCGGCTTGATCGCCGTCGGGGCCACGTCCCGGTAGGCGGGGAGGTTCTTGGCGTCGACGACCACCACCCCCGAGCGGTCCCGCCGGAGCCGGGCCAGGGCGGCGATCACCCGGGGGGTCAGGATCCCGTAGCCGTAGTCCGAGACGATCAGCGCGTCGGCTCCCGCGAACCGCCCCGAGAGACCGTCGATGATCGCCCGCTCGGTCGATGACCCGACGGGACCCGTGGATCCCTGGTCGAACCGGACGAGCAACTGCCCGCCCGCCACCACCCGCTGCTTGGCCAGGGTCCGGCGGTCGGGGTCGATGGTGACGCCGGCGGTCTCGACGCCGCGATCGGCCAGGAGCGCCAGGAGCCGGGCCCCCTCGGGGTCTCCGCCGACGGCCGAGAGGAGCGAGACCCGGGCGCCGAGGGCCCGGGCATTGACGGCCGCGTTGGCCGCCCCTCCGGGGGCCTCGCGGCGGCCGACCACCTCGACGATCGGCACGGGAGCCTCGCGGCAGAGTCGGCCGGTCGTCCCTTCGAGGTAGGCGTCGAGGATCGCCTCGCCGATCACCACGACGTGCAGCCCGGCGAAGGCGTCCACGATCCGGGGCAGGCTCGGCGTCATGGTCGGGCTCCCTCGGTGAGACGGGCCGACCGATCAGCCAGGGCGTCCTCAGCCTCGGAGATCCGGCGGGCGGCCTCGGCCAGTCCGGCGACGATCAGCTCGGGCCGTCGCTCGGGCGTGAGGACCCATTCGGTCTCGTTCCCGTTGTCGATCAGGACCGAGCGGCACCCGGCGCGATGGCCGGCCTCGGAGTCGTCGAGGATGTCGCCGACCATCCACGATCGGGCCAGCTCGAAGCCCCGGACCCGGGCCGCCCGGAGGATCATCCCCGGCGCCGGCTTCCGGCAGTCGCAGGCCCGGGCGAACCCGGGGACGACCCCCTCGGGGTGATGCGGGCAGTAGGAGAACCCGGCCAGCTCCGCGCCGGCCTCCCTGACCAGCCAGCGGAGCCGCTCCTCGACCGCCACCAGCGCCGATTCGGGGAACAGGCCGCGCGCCACGCCCGGCTGATTCGACACCACGAACAGCGCGTACCCGGCCGACTGGAGCCGGGCCAGGCCCTCCGCCGCGCCGGTCGCCAGCCGGATCCGGTCGGGGTCGACGTTGTAGGGCACGTCGTCGATGAGCGTCCCGTCCTTGTCGAGGAAGACGGCGGCATGGGTCTTCGCGTGAGGATTCATAGGATCGAGTTCCGGCGAGGGAACCGGGCGGCCGATTCGGGCCGGCCGGTCGGGTCGGCCGACAGGACCGAAGGCGAGAGGGCCGACTCGTAAACGGCGGCCACCGCCCGGGCCACGTGCCCCCAGGTGTAAAGGGCATTGGCCCGGCGGTAGCCCTGGGCGCCGAAGGCGCGGATCAGCTCGGGATGGCGGAACAGCCGGGCCAGCCTGGCGGCGAGGGCGTCGGGGTCGTCGGGCGGGACGAGGTAGCCGGTCTCGCCGTCGAGCACGGTGGTCTTGATCCCGCCGACGGCCGAGCCGACCACCGGCGTCCCGCAGGCCATCGCCTCGACCGGGGTGATCCCGAACGGTTCGTACCAGGGGGTGGTGACGAAGACGTCGGCCGCCGCGTAGTAATAGCGGAGGGCCCCGCGGCCCCGGCTCCCGACGAAGGTCACGGCGCCGGCCACCCCCTCCTCGGCGGCGATCGCGGCGAGGCGGCCGATCTCGGGCGTGGCCTCGGGGTCGGGGGCCTCCGACTCGCCGCCGACGACCAGGAGCCGCGCGGCGATCCCTCGATCGGACCGGAGCCGGGCCAGGCCCCGGACGGCGTTGTCGACCCCCTTGCGCGGGACCATCCGGCCCAGTTGCAGGACGATCCGCTCGTCGTGGCCGATCCCCAGGGCGTCGCGGGCCCGGCCCTTGTCCATCGGCCAGAACTCGGCCGGGTCGAAGCCGCAGGGGATGGTGGCGATCCGGCCCGGGTCGGCCCGGTAGAGCCGACGGAGGTCGTCCCGGTCCTGCGGGCACTCGGCCACGATCCGGTCGGCCTCGGCGACCACGCGGTCCTCGATCTCCAACCGCTCCTCGGGGAAGGCGTCGGCCCCGCCCTGGTGGAGCCGACGAACCCGGCCCAGCGCGTGGAAGGTGACGACCAGCGGCGTGCCGGTCGCCCGCTTCAGGTCGGCCCCGACGAGTGCCGACATGAAGAAGTTGGCGTGCGTCACGTCGTAGGGCCGGCGGCGGGCGAGTCGGAGGGCGGCGTCGGCGAACTCGCCCATGAAGGGGAGCAGCTTTTCCTTCGGGACGGGGACGGCCGGGCCGGCGTCGACGTGGATGACCCGGGCGCGGTCGGAGAGCGGGATCGAGTCGGGCAGCCGGTCCGAGTCGCGCCGGGTGAGGACGTCGACCTCGTGCCCCATCGCGGCGAGGTGCCGGGCGAGCTGGCCGACGTAGACGTTCTGGCCGCCGCCGTCGACCCCGCCGAGCGTCGCCAGGGGGGACGCGTGCTCGCTGATCAGGGCGACTCGCATCAGGAGGCTCCTCCGGGCGAGAGCGCCAGGCCGGGCGCGACCCGCGTCCGACCCGGCCGGGGCCTCCCGGCGGACTCGGCGAACGTCGCCTCCCAGTCGGCCGCGAACCGATCGATCGAGAACCGCTCCAGGGCCGATCGCCGGGCGTTCTCGCCCATCCGGCGGGCCAGGTTGGGGTCGGCGATCAGCTCGCGCATCGGCCCGACCAGGTTGGCGGGGTCGGTGTCGAGGAACCCGGAGACGCCGTGCTCGATGGCCGTCACCATCTCGGTCGTGGCCAGGCCGACGACCGGCAGGCCGATGGTCATCGCCTCCAGGACCGCCAGGCCCAGACTGGTCCATCGGATCGGGTTGAAGAAGAAGCGGTAGCGGGCCTCGAACGCGGGCAGATCGGGCGGCGAGACCTCGCCCAGCCCGCCCAGCGACCCGGCGTCCATCCCGACCAGGTCGAGCCCGACGTCCCGCCGGGCCCGCTCGAAGACGTCCAGGCCGAGCCGACGGCCGCGACTCCTCAGGTGGTTGATGACCACGATCCCGCGGCCGATCTCGCCGGTGTATCGGACCCCTTCGGGGATGAAGACGCCGTGGTCGATCACGCGGGTCGGCGTCCGGCCGCTGTCCCACATCAGGGCATTGAACGGGGTGACGTGGACCAAAAGCGACCCGGGCTCGTCGAACCAGTGCCGCTGGTCGACAGGGTGTTCTTGCGGCGGGTCGTGTTCGAGGTAGATCCGGGGGAGGTCGCGCTGGCGGTCCGAGAGGATCGCGGGGCCGTCCACCTCGTAGTTCCGCCGGGTCTGATACAGGACGAGGTCGATCTCGGCGTCGCGGACCTCTCCGGCGGGGACCTCGCGGACCCGGTCGGGGAAGGGGAACGTGTCGCCCCGGCCGCCGTAACCCTCGGCGCCGCCCGTCTGGACCGGCAGGACGAACTCGACGTTCGCCCGCGACAGGTAGAGCAGGTAGTTGCCGTGGATGTGCCAGGTCAAGACGCGCAACGGCCTCATGGTCGAAATCCCTTCGGGGGTCCGGCGGGCGGTTCAGGTCGCCGAGGCGGCGGCTCGCGCTTCCTGGCGCGAGCGACGGAGCCCCGCCCCATCGAGGAGTCCGAGGGCTTCCGCCACGACCTCGCCGGGCTCGACGCCCGAGTCGCGGCAGAGGACCCGGTGCCGCCCGCGGTCGATCGGGGCCCAGCGCCCGGGGTTCTCGCCGGTGGAGACGACCACGCTGGGAAGCCCCAACCCGGCAGCGACGTGCGATACCCCCGTATCATTGCAGATCAGGAGCCGGGCCCCGTCGAGCAGCGCGGCCAGCGAGCCGAGGTCGGTCCGACCGGAAAGGTCCAGCGCCGGATGACGCATCAGGCGGGCGACCTCGCGGCAGAGCCCGGCCTCGCCGGAGGTCCCGGTCAGGACGACCCGGAGGCCCCGCGCCGCCAGCGCGTCGGCAACCGCGGCGAACCGCCCGGGCGGCCAGCGCCGGGGGGCGATGCTGGCGCCGGGGTGGACGCAGGCGTAGGCCCGGGCCGACAGGTCGGCAGCCCCACCGATCGAACCCAGGGCCCGGCGGTCGGCGTCGCGGACGGGAAACTCCCATTGGTCGCCTCGCCAGGGAATCCCGAGGAACTTGACCAGGGCGAGCAGCCGGCGGATCTCCAGGCCCTCCTCGGGCCAGGGGAGGAACAGGTCCGGGTCGGGGCGGTAGCCGCCCGGCAGGGCGAAACCGGCGGACCGCGTCGCCCCCATCAGGGCGATCAGCGGGTTGACGAACGGGCCGCTCCCGTGGAGCTGGATGGCCAGGTCGAACCGCTCGGCCTGAATCCCGGCCAGGAACGCGGGGATCCGGCCCAGCTCCGGCTCACGCTCGGGCAGGCCGGGCCAACCCGGGAACTCGCGGAAGCCGTCGAGATAAGCGTCGAACCGCTCGACGAACGCCCGGGCCCAGGGCAGGCCGATCAGGACGATCTCCGCATCTGGCCATGCCGCGCGGATCGCCCGGAGTGCCGGGACGGCGCAGAGCATGTCCCCCAGTTGCAGGGCCCGGAGCACCGCGACGCGGCGCGGCGGCTCCCCGAGAGGGATCGACCTGGCGGGGGAACTCATCAACAAACACCCACATCCCTGGACACGAAAGCTCGCGTCGGTGCCACTTCCCGCGAATCCCGGACGCCAGGTCGGAGGCCGGCGAGGTCGCCTCGGGCCCGTTCCGGACCGCTCTCCCGCTCCCCGCGGTGCCGATGGCGTGACGGCCGCCGGCTCTCCGTCCTGACTCCATCCCGTTGGATGGGTCAGAGCGTCGGGACTGGCAGGGCGAGTGCCTTTCGCAAGAAACATGCCATGCGAGCGAACCGGCCATCACCCGAGGGAAAGCCGCCTTCGGACCGCGGTCAATCCTCGGCTTCGGGAGGATAGTAGGCTTCGCGATGGTCTTCGGGCGTGCAATGCGTTGCGTGTTCCAACGCAAAAGCTTGCGGCTCGACCGTCCGCCGCTCGGTGATCCGGGAGGTTGGGAGCCCGGACCTCGAACCGGCAGCGCCGTTGAGTAAAACCTGCTGGCGATCGTCCCGACCGCCGTTGGCGAAGGGTTGATCGCCTTCCAGGTCGCGGTCACCCACCAACCGGCGAGCGACGACCGCCCTGGCCGGCGACGAAACCGGGTCCGCGACGGCCTGGGTGACATCCGAGAAGCTGCCCCCCGGCTCGGGGGCGTCCGCCGGTCGGCTGAATCCGGACGCGGACGGGCCTTCCCCGGGGCCGGACATCGAGGGCCAGGGCCGCCCCGGGGCACCGGGGTCCACCTCGGGCGAAGACGGAGCCGAGGGCGCGGGCCGTTGGGCCGCCTCGCGCTCGGCCAGTCGCCATTCCCGGAGGGCCCGGAACAGCCCGCGCTCGGCCTCCGCCTCGACTTTCCGGGCCTGGGTCGCCTCCTTGGAGGGGTCGAACAGGGCCCGACGGACCGCATCGTCCCGGTCGCGCTCGAAGGCGGCCTCGTCGAGCGACTCGCCGTGCTCGCGGAGGGCCTCGACTTCTCCGTCGATCCGATCGGCCAGCCGATCGGCGGCCCAGCCCTGGCGGGCCGCCTCGTCGAGTCCCCGGCCCTGGTCCTCCCCGATCAGTGAGAAGTCGCCCCGGATGGCTTCCGACAGCTCATGGATCCGGGAAATGGGGATGTCATTCCGCCTTCGGCCGGTCAGGTGGTGCGCCCTCTCGGCGTGGGCGAGAGTCCAGATCCGGCCGCCCGATCGGGTCAGGTCGGCCTTCAGGTCGAGCCAGGATTGGACCAGCGCGTCGACGCCCTCGGGCGTCCGGAGGAGCTTCCGGACGGAGGCGGCCGGGTCCTTGCCGATGTCGCCGAGGAGCCCGGCAACCTCGGCGAGCCGCTGGTCGTCGTGGTCGTCCCGGGCGTGGCGGATCCGTTCGCCGAGCGCGGCGGCCTCCTGCTCGATGCAGCGGTCCAGCCGGACCGAGAGCAGGGCGATCCGGCGGACCAGGGTCCGGCCGAAGGCTCCGGAGGGGCGGAGTTCGGCCTCGAACCCGGCAAACCGCCGGTTGACCTCGGCGGGATCCTCGATGGGGAGGGCGACTTCGCGGCCGCTCAAGACGGGCTCGGCGGCGACGAGCGATCGGGCGGGGCTGCGCGACATGGCGGTGATCCTCGGTGGGGTCGAGGGGCCGCCCGGCGTCCGGGGGATGCTTCCCTCGGTCCTTATATTCAGGACGGGGGGACCCGGCTAAACACACTTTCTCGCCAATCTTTCCCAACTCAGGCCCGAAGCCGGGCGCCCGATTTGCGACGATCGGCGGCTCTCGATCGATCCGGATTCCCGGATCGTATCCAGGAAAGGACAATCTCCCATGAGCGCGAAGAACTGGCTCCGAGGGGCAATCGCGGCGGGCGTCCTCGCCTTGCCGGCCCTCCCGGGCTGCGGCGATAACGCGGGGACCGGCACGGGGTCCGCGCCGAACACGGGGTCCGGCGCGAGCAAGGCTGGCCCCTCGGGCGACGCCCCGGGCACGAGCAGCTCGGCCCCGTCCGGGGTCAGCGGCGAGGCGTCACCGTCCCCCCGGTGAAACGAGACGGCGTGGATTTCCGGGTGGATCCCGGAGTCGGGCGCCGCCGCGGCGGTGTCGGATTTGCGGGCCGAGGGACGAATCGATCCTCCCAGCGATCGGCCGGCCGGCCGACCCGGACCGAAGCCCCACCACACGATCGACCTCTTTGAAGGAGATGCTCTCATGACCGCGAAGAACTGGCTGCGTGGCGCGATCGCGACAACGGTGCTTGCCCTCCCCGTCCTCTCAGGTTGCGGCGACAACCCGGGGACCGGTCCGGGGGCCGGGGCTTCCGGGACCGGGGCGGGCGCTGCCGGGACCGGCGGGGGCGGCACCGGTGCTATCAGCCCGGGCGGCAGCATCGGCGGCGCCCCGGGCACGGGCGGCGCCGGGACCACGGGCGAAACCCCTTCGACCCCCAGGTGAGAGTCAGCCGGGCATCGTCAGATGGCTCCGACCGCTGGGCGATGCCTGCCTTGCTCCCCGATTCTACCGCCCGGGACGGCCGGAGATCGGGCGGTCCGGCGTCCGATTTGCTGGTCTCGGACCCGCCGCGAATCGGAACCGCCTCCCCCGTTGGGCCGGGCGCGGATCGAGCGAGGGCCGCACCGATGACGAGCCGCGCGGGTCGCCGCCCGGAGTTCTCCAACCCCCTGCCCGGGGTGGTCCTGGGCGACCCGTTCGCCCTCCGGTGGCGGGGCCGCTTCTACCTCTACGGGACCAATGACGGCCCCCCCCTGCCCGGGGGTCGCCAGATCCCCGTCTTCCGGTCCGACGACCTGATCCACTGGGAGCCGCTGGGCGGGGCCCTGGAGCCGACCGAGCCGGGGAGCGACCACTGGGCCCCCGAGGTCCTGGCCTGGAACGGCCGGTTCTTCATGGTCGTCAGCTTCGGCGACGTCGACCGCCGGGGCCATCAACTCTGGGTCGCGGAGGCCGACCGTCCCGAGGGGCCATTCCGGATGGCCCGGCGGATCAGCGAACCCTCCGAGGCGTTCTCGATCGACGGGGCCTGGCTGCTCGACGACGACGGCCGGCTCTACCTCTTCCGCTGCCTCGACTTCGTCGCGGCGGAAGTCCCGCCGCACGGGACCGGGATCGTCGTCCAGCCGATGCTTGACCCGCTGACCCCGGCGGGCCCGCCCTCCACGGTCCTCCGGGCGCATGCCCCCTGGCATCTCTTCGAGGCCGATCGGACGATGCCCTTGTATGGCGGGCGGATCTTCCCTGCCTGGACCACGATCGAAGGGCCCGCGCCGGTCCGCCGGGCGGGCCGGGTCTTCTGCGGCTACAGCGGCGGGAATTACCTGAAGGCGTACGGGACGGGCGAGGCGGTGGCCGACGACCCACTCGGCCCCTATGAAGACCTCCGGGGTCGGGAGGGCCCGCTGTTTGGGACGACCCCGGGGCTGGTCGAAGGGCCGGGGCACTTCTCGGTGATCCGGCCCGACCTGGTGGCCGACTGGATCGTCCTCCACGGCCGGGTCCCGGGGGAATCCGGGCGTCGGGTCTGGCTCTGCCCGGCGTCGTGGGGCCGCGACGGCGTCACCATCGGCCCCCTGACCGACCGAGCCCAGCCCGCGCCGGGGCTCCCGGGCTACCTCGGGCGGTTCGATGGACCGGCGGGCCCGCCGCCAACCGGGTGGCGGCCCGAGGCGGGGGCCTGGGCCCTCGACGGCGAGGGGCTCCGGCACGGCGGCCCGCCCGGGGAGGACGGCCGGGTCTGGCTCGACGAACCCTCGCCGCTGCCGGATCGGTGGGTGGCCGAGGTCCACCTCCGGTTCCCCGAGGAGGGGGACGCCGAGGCCGGGCTGGCGATCCGATCGGCCTCGGACACCTGGCAGGTTGCCCTCGGGCCGATGACCGGCCGGGGGTCAATCTCCGAGGGCCAGACGATCCTGGAGGACTTCGCCCTGCCGAGACTCGGCCCCGAGCCCTTCGATCCCGGGCGATTCCATGCGTTGGAGGTCCGGGCGGAGTTCGGCTGGCTCGAAGTCCGGCTCGATGGGGTCCGGGTGGCCGTCGCGCCGTCGGCCCCGGCGGGCGAGGCCCGGCTCGGCCTCTTCGCGCGGGGGGCCGCCGTCTTCGACGCCCTGGCCATCGCCGACTCGGGCGACGACGCATCCTGAGCCCGGATAATCGCCTTTTCAGGAGGGAATCTCTCCCTGAGAATCCGTCCTCTTTCGGCACTCGCATCGTAGGATAAAGTGGATGGTCCGGGCGGTGGATCGACGATCCCCCTCGCCTCCCCGGCCCAACCCGGCAAGACGCGGCGCCGGACCGGCCGCAAGTGATCGGATCGTCCGCGTGGGCGGCTCGGCGACCAGGCCGCGCCCCGACGCCCGCGCCTGGGATGGGAGCCGGGGTCATGGATCGCCCATTCTTCGGCACATCGTCCGACGACTTCGTCTGGGCCGTCGGCATCGAGAATACCTTCGTCCCGCAGACCCGCGCGGGGCACCGCCGGCTCGACGAGTACGAGTTGATGGACCACTACCGCCTCTGGCGGGAGGACATCGACCGGGTGGCCGACCTCGGCGTCAAGTCGCTCCGGTACGGGATCCCCTGGTATCGGGTCAACCCGGCCCCCGGGGTCTTCGACTGGTCGTGGACCGACGAGGTTCTCGATTACCTGGTCAATACCAAGGGGCTGACACCGATCGTCGACCTGATGCACTACGGAACGCCGCTCTGGCTCGACAACCACTTCGTCAACGCATCGTACCCTAACCGGGTGGCCGAGTACGCCTCGGCGTTCGCCGAACGATACCGATCGATGATCCGCCACTACACGCCGTTGAACGAGCCCGGGGTGACGGCCGCCTTCTGCGGCCGGGACGGGCGATGGCCGCCGTATCTCAAAGGGGACGACGGGTTCGTCAAGATCCTCCTGGCGTTGATCCGGGGGATGTCCCAGACGGCCGAGGCGCTCCGGGCGGCCCGCTCGGACACGGTCCTGGTCCACGTCGAGGATGTCGGGATCGAGTTCGCCGCCTCGCCCGACCTGATCGACCTGGCGGCGGCCTCGCAGGCCAGGCGGCTCCTGCCGCTCGACCTGGCCTGCGGCCTGGTTGGACCCGACCACCCGTTCCACGGCTGGCTCCTCCAGCATGGCGCGAGCGAATTCGAGCTACACGAGCTGGTCGCCCGGTCGCCTCGGTGGGACGTCCTCGGCGTGAACTTCTACCCGTGGTCGAACCGCCGGTTCGCCCACCGCCGGAACGGGACCGTGGGGATCGGCCGCGACCCATCCTCCGACGGGATCGCGCTGGCGCCGCTGCTCCGGATGGTCTACGACCGCTACCAGGTTCCTTTGATGATCACCGAGACCAGCTCCAACGGCAACCACGCCCAGCGGGCCCGATGGATGGACGGGACCCTCTCCGCCGTCCGCCAGACCCGCGACGAGGGGATCCCGGTCCTGGGCTACACCTGGTTCCCGATGTTCACCATGATCGAGTGGAAATACCGCTGGTCGCGCAAGGGGCTGGAGGACCACCTGCTCCACCTCGGGCTCTGGGACGTCATCCCCAGGGAAGGCCGGCTCGACCGCGAGCCGACGCCGCTGGTCGACCGATTCCGCCGCTACGTCGCCGACCCTCTCGGCTCGATCGGCCGGGGTCGAGTCCCGCTCCTCCCCGCCATGCCCGCCGCCTGATCGGCCGCCGAGAGGGTCGCCCGGCCACCGCCGGGCGCCCCCTCGTTTCCCAGATCAATCAGCGGGATTTCGTCAATTTCGGCACGCCATTTGCTTGCCATCTTGGCCGATCTTGACCCGGTCGCGGGTGACGATCGACCACGATTCGCCGTCCCGATCCCGCCCATCGGGAGACGGCCCGATCGCCGGAGCGGCCTCGTTCCCGGCGGTTTGAACCCTTTTGCGCGGTGACCAGCCTCGGCACCAGCCCGAGCAGGAGAGGGGGAGGCCCCGGCCGGTCCACTCCGCGTTCGCTCCTCGGCCGCCCGGATCTCCACGGAACCGACATCGAGAAAGAGAGAGGCCATGTCCTCGACGAGACTGCGTGACTTGTCCGCCCCTCTCCTGGTCTGCCATAGCCACCTCCGGTGGGATTGGGTTTATCAGAGGCCGCAGCATCTGCTCTCGCGCCTGGCCCGGCATTGGCCGGTGATCGTGGAAGAGGAGCCGCTATTCGACGACCGCCCGCCCGGGCTGGACGTCCTCTCGGTCGCTGAGTGCGTGACGGTGGTCCGGCCGCATCGACCGCCCGGTTCGGGCTTCGACCTGGTGGCCCTGGTGGAAGGGTACGTCGCGGCCGTCCGGGGCGACCGGCCGCTGGTCCGCTGGTTCTACTCGCCGATGTTCGCGACTTCCGGCGACCGGCTCGGGCCGGGCCAGGTGGTGGTCTACGACTGCATGGACGAGCTGGCCAACTTCGCCGGTGCCCCGGCCGGCCTGATCGAGGCGGAGGGCCGGCTCCTGGACCGGGCCGACGTGGTGTTCACCGGCGGCCGGTCGCTCTTCGAGTCGAAGCGTGACCGGAACCCGAACGTCCTTTGCTTCCCCTCGGCCGTGGATGCCGACCACTTCGCCCGGGCCCTGGACCCGGACCTGGCCATTCCCGATGACCTATCGGGCCTCCCAGGGCCGGTCTTCGGCTATTACGGCGTGGTCGACGAGCGGCTCGATTACGACCTGATCGCCCGGCTGGCCGATGCGCCGGGGGTGGGCTCGGTGGTCCTGGTGGGCCCGACGATCAAGGTGGACCGCGCCTCGCTCCCGAGTCGGCCCAACCTGCACTACCTCGGCCAGCGGGCTTATGGCGAGCTCCCCGCGTATCTGAAGGGTTTCGACGTCTGCATCATGCCCTGGGCGCTGAACGAGGCGACCCGGACGATCAGTCCGACCAAGACGCTCGAATACATGGCGGCCGGCAAGCCGATCGTCTCGACCGCGGTCCGGGACGTGGTCCGCGACCACGGCGACCTCGTCTTCGTGGCCGACGACGCGGCCGGATTCGTGGGTCTGGCGACCGAGGCCCGGGCCCGGACCGACGCCGATCGCGCCTCGGCTGAGCGCCGGAGGGCGGCCGATCGAGGCTGGGACGCGACCGCCGACGCGATGCGGGAGCAAGTCGCCGGGCGACTCGCCGAGGTCGCCCCCGGACCCGACGAAGCCGCCCCCCGCCCCAAGTCCCGGGCGACCCGGGGCCCGGGTGCCAAAAACCTGATCGTCGGCGGCGGGCCCGCCGGCCTGAGCGCGGCGCTGCACCTGGACGACCCCGACTTCATCCTGGCCGAGAAGCACGCCCGGACCGGCGGCCTCTGCCGGTCGATCGTCGAAAGCGGGTTCACCTTCGACTACGCCGGGCACATCTTCTTCACCAACGACAAGTACGTCGATGGCCTCTTCCGCGACGTCCTCAAGGACAACTTCCACGAGCAGCTCCGCGAGAGCTGGGTCTACCTTTACGGCGACTACCAGCGGTATCCGTTCCAGGCCAACCTCCACGGCCTCCCCCCGGCGGTCGTCAAGGAGTGCCTGCTCGGCGTGATCGAGGCCGGTCGGGCGCAGGCCCAGCGGGTCCCCGGCGGCGATGGCGCGGCAGGCCCCCCGGCGAACTTCCTCGAATGGTCGTACCGGACCTTCGGCGAGGGGATCACCAACCACTTCATGAAGCCGTACAACCGGAAGGTCTGGGGGATCGACCCGGAGAAGATGAGCAGCGATTGGATCGAGGGGCGGGTGCTCACCCCGACGCTCGACGAGGTGATCGAGGGGGCCCTCCAGCCGGGTCGGCCCGACATGGGCCCCAACGCCCGGTTCGGCTACCCGCTCCGGGGGGGCTGCGAGATGTTCGTGGCCGGTCTGGCCGACCGCGTCCGGGCCCGGGGCGGCGCCGTCACCCCTGGCCGGACGTTGGTCAAGGTCGACCCCAAACGCCGGCTCGCCACGTTCCGGATCGAGGAGGGGGATTCGTCAGCCCGGTTCGAGACGATCGGCTACGAGACGCTCTACCCGAGCGTCCCCCTGCCCGACCTGATCGACGCCATCGACGGGGCGCCCGAGGCCGTCCGCCGGGCCTCGGCCAGCCTCCCGAGCACGGCGGTCGTCTGCGTCAACCTGGGGATCAACCGCGAGCGGGTGACCGAGAAGCACTGGATCTACTATCCCGAAGCGCAGGACAAGTACATCTTCCAGCGGATCTTCGTCCAGTCCAACGCCTCGCCCTTCAACGCCCCACCGGGCCAGAGCGGACTGACCTTCGAGATCAGCCACTCCCCCGCCAAGCCGCTTCCGGTCCGGGGCAAGCGGGCCCTGGTCGACGCCTGCGTGGCGGGCCTGAAGCAGACCGACCTCTGGCGCGAGGGGGACGAGGTGTCCTTCGAGCAGGTTCTGGGAATGGCGCACGCCTACATCCCCTTCACCCCCGAGCGGACCGGGCATCTGGCGATCATCAACGAATACCTGCACGCCCGGGGGATCTTCCCGATCGGTCGGTTCGGCGAATGGAAGTACCTCAACCAGGACGGCGCGATCCTCTCGGCGAAGCGGGTGGTCGAGACCGTCCGCGAGGGCGGCCGGCCCGATCCGGCCCGGAAGCCCGAGGCCCCGGCCCCGGCGAGGGCCGGCAGCAACGGGACCGTCCAGCCCATCGCCTCGTCTTGAATGGAGCCACGGGGGGGAACGCGCGGACCGGGGGGTTAGCCCCGATCGGCCGCCCACCCTCCCTCGGCCCCGAGGAGTGACAGGAGCATGACATCAAACCGGGATCCGGTCGCGACCTCCCTGGTCGCGACGCCAGGGCTTGCCGAGGGGGCGGCGGTCGCCCGCCTCCCCTGGATCCGGCTCGGGCCGGGACGCCGCTACTTCGAGACCGAGGACGGCGAGCCGTTCCTGATCATCGGTCAGAACGACGCCCTGACCTGGCCGGAGCTGGAGGGTCTGATCGGCCGGCGGGACGTCCCCGCCGTCGAGAAGCATCTGGCCTGGCTGGCGGCCCACGGCGTCACGACGCTCCGGGTGATGCTCGAATACGTCGGCGACGGCCTCTACCTGGAACGGTCCTGCGGCGAGTTCGACCCGGTCACCGTCCAGGCGATCGACGACCTGATCGCGATCTCGGAGCGGCTGGGGCTCCGGCTCCTCCTGACGCCGTTCGACACCTTCTTCACCTGGGTGAAGTGGGACGACCACCCGTATAACGCCGACCGGGGCGGCCCTTGCCGGGATCGGCTCGACCTCCTGACCCATCCCGAGGGGATGGCGGCGGTGAAGCATCGGGTTGCCTTCGCCGTCGATCGCTGGGGTGGATCGGGCGCGGTCTTCGCCTGGGACCTCTGGAACGAGCTGGGCCACCACCACGGGGTCGAGGGCGAGGGGCACCTGGCATTGAGGAGCCACGAGCTGGTTCCGATCGTCTCGGAACTCTCGGCATTCGTCCGGGGTCGGGAGCGTCGGGCCTTCGGGAGGACGCACCTCCAGACGATCAGCCACTTCGGCCCCGAGCCGGCGGGGCCGCTGGCCGACCTGATCTTCCGCCATCCCGACCTCGACTTCGCCACCACCCACGTCTACGAGCCGGGCGCCATCGACAACCCCCGGAACACGGTGGCCGCCGCCGACGCGATGGCTCGATGGGTCCGGCATGCCCTGGCCGAGATCCGCGACGGCCGCCCCTTCACCGACAGCGAGACCGGCCCGATCCACATCTACAAGGATCTAGGGATCACCCTGCCCGAGGACTTCGATGTCGCCTACTTCCGCCACATGGCCTGGGCCCACCTCGCCAGTGGCGGGGCCGGCGGTGGGATGCGCTGGCCCAACCGGCACCCCCACACCCTGACGCCCGGGATGCGCCACGCCCAGGCCGTGATGGCCGAATTCGCCCGCCTGATCGACTGGCCAAGGTTCGCCTCCCGGAACATCTCGCCGGAGATCCGGGTCGAGCCCGAGGGCCTCCTCGCCTACGGCTGCGCCGACGAGAGCCAGGCCGTCGTCTGGGTGGTCCGCGACCGCGAGGCGCTCGAAGGCGAGGGGCACCTCCCGTTCCTCCCGCTTCTCCAGGACGCCGCGATCGAACTGCCCGGAATGGCCCCGGGGCCCTACCGGTTCACCGCCGTCGACACTCACAACGGCCACGTTCTGGCCGACGCGACCAGGGCCCTCGGGCTCGGATCCCGCCTGGACCTCCCGCCCTTCCGTCACGACCTGGCCCTGGCCATCCGGAGGGCCCCTCAGTAGCGAGGGATTCCCGGATCGACCCGGATCGACCACGCCTCGATCCCGCCTCCGAGGTTGTGGACTTCCTCGACTCCCCGGCGGGCCAGCCAGATGGCGGCGACCTCCGAGCGGATTCCGTGGTGGCAGTAGACCACGAGCGGGCGGCCTCCGGCGGCGGCGGCGATCTCGCCAAACCGCGCGGCGACCTGCCCGAGCGGGACGTGCAGGTCGGCCGATGTCGGCGGGACGGGGATGGCCGCGTACGCGCGCTCGTGGTCCTCGCGGACGTCGAGGACCGCGAGCGGTTCGCCCCGGTCGAGGCGGTCCTTCAGGCCGCGGGCGGAGAGTTCCGCGACGGCCGGGTCCGATCCGTCATCCACCTGGTCAGTCCTTCGGGAGATCGTTGATCAGAGCTCGGGGTGGTGATCTGTCGGTGGCCCCGGTGTTCGCCTTGCACCCATGATAGACATTCACGTCTGTCACTGTCGATCGATTTTGGCCCTCCAGGGCGTCACTCCCGGACGATCAGCCGGAGCCCGGTGGGGAGGGCGTCGCCGAGGGCCTGGCCCTGCTGGGCGGCCTCCAGCTCGTGGAACTCTCGGACGGGCCGGAGGGTTTCCTCGTCGGCGCCGAGGGCGGCGAGGCGGGTCAGGATCTCGCCCCGGATGGCCTCGTCCAGGTCGCGGGCCCGGTCGCCGGAGACCCGGCCGAGCTGGGCGAGCGCGAACGAGGCGTCGGCCGACTCGCGGCCGGGGGTATACGGCCGATCGAGGAGGGCCCGGGCCCACCGCGCGGCCTTCTCGGGCGGGACCACGGTATTCGCCGGGCCGTAGAGCGGGACCCGGGCCCCGAGGCGGCCCAGCGACCAGAGGGCGTATCCCGGGACGCTCGGGCGGGACAGGTCCCGGACCAGGGCGTCGCCGATCGGCTCCTTGAGGTTCGCGGCCAGCCGTTCGAGCGAGGCGGCGCAGCGCCAGATCTCGGCCAGCTCGTGGGCCTCGGGCCTGGGGCGGGTCAGCTTCTTCGAGGCGGCGGCCCCCGTACCGGGGAGCAGGAGCGGGGCGACCCGGCGGTGGATCTCCTCGTGGTGCGCCCGGTTCAGGCCGGCGGCAACCCGCCGCCAGAGGACCCACCAGTCGGCCCAGCACTGGAGATCCTTGAGGTGCCTGACCCCCTGGTGGAAGACGGGCCAGAGCGCCTTGATCCGGTTCTCGTCGAGCGGGAATCCGGTCCCGGGGCGGAGGCAGAAGCCGGCCAGGTTGAACCAGCGCGACTCGTGCCTCGGGCCCTTGTTCCTGGCCTCGGCCGAGTCGCGGAGTGGGTCCCAGAAGGCCCGAAGGGCCGAGGGGGGCCAGGTCTCCCGGGGGGCGTCGAGGACGTCTTCGAGCCGTTTGATCAGCCGAGCCGGTCCGCCCTCGTCGGACCCGCCCGGGGCGGCGAAGGCCATCCGGATCGCCTCGGAGGCGGCGTCAAGCTCGGATTGCTCGATCACCACGGCGTCGGACTCGGACCCGGACAGGGCGACCCGGGGGCTCGGCGAGCCGCCCGGGCCTCGGAGCTGGATCTGGAGCCGCCACCGCCGCTCGTCGGTCCGCGACTGGCACCAGAGCTCGACCGTGCCGACCTCGGTCACCTTCGCCGCGAGCCGGACCGGGACACGCTCGGCCTTGGCCTTCCGGCCGACCCGCATCACGCCGACCAGCGGCGGAAGCTCGCGGATCGAGTCGGGGTCCGCGGCCACCAGGTCGCCCGGCTGGTCCCCGGGGCGGACCGAGCTACTGGCCAGCGGGAAGGCGACGGGCTGGCCCATCAAAAGGTCGAAATCGTGGCGGTCGATGGCGATCTCGTCCCCCTCTTCCGCGTCGCGAGGGACGACGCAGAGCCAGGGCTTATCGGCCTCCTCGGCCTGGAATCCGACGTAGAACGAGCGGGCGGTCCCGCCGCCGATCCGGATCCCGCCGCCCCGGCGGACCACGCCGTAATAGGCCGCGCCGTGGGCGACGGCCAGGTCGAGCGAGGCGTTGCTCAGGATTCTCGGGGCGTAGGTCCCGGCGTCCTCGTCGGCGAACCAGGAGCGGACCACCTCGACGACCCGGTCGCGGAGGATGGCCGGGGTCAGGGCCCCGCCGTTGAACAGGATCGCGTCGGGCCGGGCGGGGACAGCAGGGTCGACCGAGCCCCCCGGACCGATCGCCTCGGCCTTGTGGCGGCGGAGGAAGGCCGCCAGGTGCCGGGGGATGGCCGGGTCGGAGACGAAGGGAAGGCCGAATTCCTGGAGCCCGGCCCGAGGGGTCTTCGAGGGCTCCTCGGCCCTCGGGGCGATCGGGAAGAAGCCGCCGAGGACGACCTCGCGGACCTCGTCGCGGGTCAGCTCGGACTGCAAGCTCCCGCCGATGATCCGCGAGCCTCGGCCGGCGATCGTCACCGGCCAGCGATCGGTGGGGAGTCCGGAGAGGAGCTTCTCCTTGGCCACCCGGCAGGAATAGCGGAGGGCGCTCCACTGCTCGGCGTCGAGCCGGCTGGCCCCGAGCTTCTTCTCGACGAGGTGGGCCAGGGCGAGGTCGATGTTGTCGCCGCCGAGCATCAGGTGGTCGCCCACGGCCACCCGGCGGAACCCGGGGCCGCTGGGGGTCTCGACCACGGTGATCAGGCTGAAGTCGGTGGTCCCGCCGCCGATGTCGCAGACCAGGATCAGCTCGCCGCCCCGGACCTCGCGCTGCCAGCCGTCCTGGTGGGTGACGATCCAGCAATAGAAGGCGGCTTGCGGCTCCTCCAGCAAGATCGGGTTGGCGATCCCGGCCTTCCGGGCGGCGGCGACGGTCAGCTCGCGCGCGGCCTCGTCGAACGAGGCGGGGACGGTCAGGATCACCTCCTGGTGTTCGAGCCGGTGGGCCTGTTCATCGCGGGCGAACCGGTCGTCCCAGGCGTCGCGGATGTGGGCCAGGAGGTCGGCCGAGGCGTCGACCGGCGAGACCTTCCGGGCCTCGGCCGGGGCACCCCACGGGAGGATGGCGGCCTCGCGGTCGACTCCCGGATGGCAGAGCCAGCTCTTGGCGCTGGCCACCAGGTGGTGGGGGATCCGCGCCCCCTGGGCCCGGGCGAACTCGCCCACGATCCGGTCGGCCTCCCCCCGCCAGGGGAGTCGGGTCGCCCCGGCCGGCAACTCGTGGGCGCCGGGGAGGTAGACGAACGAGGGGAGCATCGGCCGGGGGGCCGACTCGCCGGGCGCGACGAGCTGCGGGACCTCGAACGCGCGGACGTCGGCCGAGGGCCGCTCGCGGCCCCGGGTGTCCACGTAAGCCACAGCGCAATTGGTGGTGCCGAGGTCGATCCCGACGATGTATCGCGAGCGTGCCATGGGCGTCCGTCAGGGTCGTCGGGGTCAAAGTGAGGGATACCCGGCCATCGCCCGGGGCAAGGGCCGCTCCGTATTATAGACGACGATCCCGGCCCGCTTCGCCCTGAATCATTCGGGGCGAGATCCGGCCGACCCACCCCCTTCCCGCGAGGCCCTCGATGTCCGGCATCCTCCGCCTCTGGCACAGTCCACGCATCATCCTCGGCTCGACCTTTCTCCTGATCGCGACCCTGGCGGCGGCCTCGATGGGCCAGGCCGGCGGGGCGAAGGGACCGGCCCGGCACTTCGAGTACGTCCACCAGGAGATCCAGGCCGACGCCTTGACCCAGTCGCTCAACGACCTCGACGGGCAGGGCTGGGAGGTCTTCCAGATCGTCCCGTCGTGGCAGATCAAGAACGAGAACGCCGAGACGATCCTCTCGCCCCGGGCCTACGTCGTGTTCGGCCGGCGGCCCATCGCCGCGAAGTGACGAACCGATGTCGTCCGGGGCAATCGGAAACTTCAACCTGAGAGAGGATTTCGGACGCCGTCGCCGCCCTCGCGATCGATTCAAGCCGGGCGTCTTGCCGGGCCGATCGATAGCTTGACGCCGGTCTGGTTGCGGCCCCCCCGGGGGGCGATGGATGGGCGATTCCTGGTCCGGAAGGTCACGGGATGATCCGCCCCCGCAACCGAGCCCGATCGATCGCCCGGACCGGGCTCGGCCTGGTCGTCGCCGTCGTCCTGGCCCAGGCCAGCGCCGGGACGTCCGAGCTGGCCCCGGCGCGCCCGGCGATGGGGCCATGGACGGTCGGCCGGCCCGTGGCGATCGAGGTCCGGTCGGGCCGGGCGAGCTTCGACGTCCCGGCCGGCGGGGCGGGTTCGCAGACGCTGGTGATCGTCTCGGCACTTTCCCGGGGAAACGGGCCGTACCCGATCCGGCTGACCGCCCGGCCGGTCGCCCGCGCCCGGCCGATAGCGAGGGCCCCGACGGCGGCGAGATCCCGGCCGAGGCTCGACGCCCCCGCGCCGGGGCCGGTCCCCCCGGCACCAACGGGGCTGCCCCCCGCCGACCGGACCTTTCACCTGATGGTCGAGGACGGCGACGTCGCGAGCGCCGCGAACTACCGGCCGGTCCCGGCGCGGCTCGGTGCGGTCGGCCGGCGGATCCAGGTCTACGTCGACGCCGGCGACCTCGATTCGGTCGCCCCGGAAACGCTCCGAGAGATCGTCTCGACCTTCGACGACGAGGTTTTCCCGGCCGCCGCCCGGCGGTTCGGCCCGGCCTTCGACGTCGACGGCGACGGTCGGTTCACCGTCCTGCTCTCGGGCTGGCTCGGCCGGCTGGCCGGGGGCAAGGTCCGCGTCGACGGCTTCGTCCGGGGGGCCGACCTCGTCGGGTCGATCGGCGCCCCGTTCGGCAATCGCTGCGACATGATGTACCTGAGCACCGGGCTCCGGCCCGGCCCGCACCTCCGGACCGTCGTCGCCCACGAATACACCCACGCCGTCACCTTCAGCCGGAAGCCCCTGGCCGACCCCGACCGGGGAGCGATCGGCCCGGAGGAGGAAGGCTGGCTCGACGAGGCGATGTCCCACCTGGTCGAGGACGCCCACGGCTTCTCCCGGTCCAACATCGACTATCGCGTGAGTGCCTTCCTCTCGCAGCCCGAACGCTATCGGCTGGTGGTCGACGACTATTACGCGGCCAACCTGTTCCGGAGCCACGGGAACCGGGGGGCCACGTACCTCTTCCTCCGGTGGTGCGTTGACCGCCACGGGCCGGTCTTGCTCGACCAGCTCGTCCGGTCGGACCTCCGGGGGGTCGCGAACCTGGAGGCGGCGACGGGATCGAACTTCGCCGACCTGTTCCGCCGCTGGACCGTCGCGCTCTATCTGAGCGGGCTCGACCCGGCCTCGTCCCCGGAGGGGGGTTATCACTCGGTCGACCCCCGGGGCGAGCTGGAGGAATGGATCCTGGCCGGCCCCCGAGCCTCGACCGTGATCCCGGGCGGCCCCGAGGACGCCTGGTCGGCCGCCGGGACGACCGCCCATTACGCGCTGGTGGCCGGCTCGACGACTGGCGCGGTGGCGATCGAGGTCCAGGGGCCGCCCGAGGCCGAGATCCAGGTGACGGCCGTGCCGCTCCCGACCGGGCTGGGGCGGCCCGAGCTGGTGGTCGACCCCTGGACCGGCCCCGACGGCGCGGTCCGGGTCCGGGCCCGGCTCTGGGAACGCGACGGGACGGCCCTCCGACTCGGGGCCCTGGCCTGGGAGCCGCTGGTCCCCGAGCCCGACCCCCACGCCGCCCGGTTCCGCCGCGACGGCCTGGACAGGCTCGGGATCGCCTCCGCCTTCGGGACCTCCGCGCTCCCGGCGGGGGGCGATCTCCGATCCCGCTCGATCCCCCTGGGAGGCGTCCGGGGTGGCGACGCCCCGCTGGTCTTCAAGGCCGTCGGGACCGACCCCCGGGGCCGGAGGGTCGCCGCCTGGGCCGTGATCGCCCCCCCCTCCCAGCCCGACGGCCCCGAGGATTGAAGGGGATGAGCGGGGCCGGCGGGGGCGAGGACTCCGGATCAGACCTCGCCCTCGCCTCGGTTCAGGACTTGCCCTTGGGTCTTTCCAGGAAGGGGTCGCGGTCGCCGAGGCCGCCCTTGAGGGGGAATTTCGGCTCGGGCCGTGGAGCTTTGGGGGTGTCGTCTTCCTCCTCCTCCTCGGGCTCAGGGGCGAGCGTGGGGAGGGGGATCAGCGAGAGGGCGATCTTCTTGTCTTCGTAATCGATCTTGAGGATCCGGACCTCAACCTCCTGCTCGGGCTTGACGATCGAATCAACCCGCCGGACCCGGGTCGGGGAGAGTTCGGAGATGTGGATCAGCCCCTCGATCCCGGGTTCGAGCTCGACGAAGGCGCCGAAGTCCATCAGGCGGGTGATCTTCCCCTGGACGGTCTGGCCCCGGTGGAACCTGCCCTCGACGGTGTCCCAGGGGCTGGGCATCAGTTGCTTCAGGCCGAGCCCGACCTTCTGGGTGACGCGGTCGATCTTGAGGACCTTGACCTCGACCTCGTCGCCGACCCGGAGGAGCCCCGAGGGGTCGGCGATCCGGGACCAGCTCATATCGCCGACGTGGATCAGGCCGTCGACGCCGCCGATCTCGACGAAGGCGCCGAAGGACTTGATCGAGCGGACCACGCCCTTGTGGATCTGGCCCTCGTCGAGGGTCTTCCAGGTCTGCTCGCGCTTCTCGGCCCGCTCCTCCTCCAGCAGCTCGCGGCGCGAGACGACCAGGTTTTTCTCGCGCTGGTTGGCCTCGGTGACGACCACCCGGAGTTTCTGGTTGACGTAGACCGCCGCGTCCTCGACACGGTTGATGTCGATCTGACCGATCGGGAGGAAGCCGCGGATCCCGTCAACCTCGACGTCGAGTCCTCCCTTGTTGGTCTTGGTGACCTTGGCCTCGACGATCAGGCCCTTGCGGAGGTTCTCCCAGCTCGCCTCGACCGCGGCGCCCTTGAGGGAGAGGATCAGGAGCCCTTCGGCGGCGTCGAAGTGGTCGACGCGGACCTCGATCACCTCGCCGGGGGCCGGGAGGTTGCCGGCGAACTGCTCGACCGGGACGACGCCCTCGCTCTTGGCCCCGAGGTCGATGAAGACGCTCCGGGCCCGGACCCCGATGACCTTGCCCATCTGGGGGCCCTGCCGGGTCTCCTGGCCCCGGCCGCCGCTGGGGGCCAGGCCGCCGGCCCGATCCTCGCGGGGGAGTCGCTTGGGGCTCCGGACGTCGAAGTCCGAAGCGTCGAACCCGGCCATCGCGGCCTCGAGCTCGGCGTCGAGGTCCGCGTCCCACTGACGCTTGAAGGGGATCTCCTCCTCCGCCGGCTTCTTCAGACCGCCGGAGGCCGCCGCGTCCAGCGCGGCATCGATCGCGGCGTCCTGCTCCGAGGGTCGGCGGTCTCTCTCGTCTGACATCGCACTCATCCGTAGGGGAGGGTCGTTCGAAGGGAATCGGTCGAGGCTCGGCGGTTGCCGGCCGCTACTCGTCGAGCGTCAGCGTCGACCAGAGGCTCGGGTCTTCACCGATCGGGAATTCGCGGCCGACGCCGAAGAACTGATCGCCTCGGTCGGGGTCGGTGACCTGGTAGCCGAAGCCGAGCCTCCGGTTGGTCTCGGGGTCGAAGCCGTGGAGGGCCTCGGCCGGGAAGAACAGTTCGAGCCGCCAGCCGGAGAGGGTCCGCTCGGCCCGGGCCTGGATCGAGCCGGGCCGGGCGGTCGGGGCGTCGGCGATGGCCCGGGCGATCGGCTTCTGGGCGACCTCGACTTCGAGCGATCGGCCCGAGCCCGGGGCGATCGTGGCGAAGAACCGATGGCAGAACCGCGTGGCCCGGTGGACGTTGCGCGTGTCCCGGGTGTCGACCCAGAGTTGCGCTCCGTCGAGGCCCGAGGTCCGACCCGGCTCCGGCGAGATCGGCCCGGCCTTGTCGACGACCTCGCAGGCGACGCCGAGCCCGGCGGGATTCCAGCCGACCCGGACGCGGGCCCAGGAATCTCGGCCCTCCAGGGCGCCAAGGTCCGCCAGGGCGCACGACTCGGGGAGGTCGAGCAATCGCCCCTTGGCCCGGGGGATCCCCTCGACCAGCGGGCAGGCGCTCGAAACCCGGAACCAGAACGCCTGGGGCAGCAGCGGCGTGCTCATGGTCGGAACGCCCCGGACCGGGCCGCCTCTCGGGTGGTCGACGCCCCTGGTCGGGCGGTGGTGGACGGAAAATCCGAATGTACCACAGACCGGCCCGCGCCGCCAGGACGGCCGGAGGCCCGACGCGGCCAACCCGGGCGGGGGTGGTTCGAGTGGTTGTCGAGCCGGGCCAAGGCTCGTAAAATCCCCTCGTGATCCACGTCCCCTTGGCCGACCGATCGACGCGACCCGGCGCCCGGCCCATTTCTACCCGTCGCCCCCGGAGATTCGCCCGGCATGGTTGAGCGTCGCTATATCTTCCCCGGCGTGATCGAGATGAACGTCCAGGCCCGGCGTCGCCTGGGGGTCAACATCTACTTGATCGACGGCGGGACCGAGTATGCCTTGATCGACGTCGGGTTCCTCGACGAGCTGGGCGACGTCCTGGAGCTGATCCGCCAGATGAACTTCAGCCTCTCGGCCTGCAAGATGATCCTGGCGACCCACGCCGACGCCGACCATACCCAGGGCCTGGCCCGGGCCCGCGACGTGCTCAAGTGTCCGGTCCTGGCCCACCCCAAAAGCGTCGGGCCGCTGGAGGAGGGCGACGAGATCATGACCTATGCCCGGATCGACGCCCAGAACATCCGGATCGAGATGCCCCGCTGCAAGGTCGATCGGACCATCGACGAGGGGGACGTCCTGCCCGTGGGCGAGACCAATCTCCAGGTCTGGAGCACTCCGGGGCACACGGCGGGCCAGCTCTCGTTCCGGATGGGCCCGCTTCTGTTCTCGGGCGACAACATCTTTCGCGACGGTTGCGTCGGGGTGATCGACGCTCATCACGGCTCGAACCTGGTGGACTACATCGCCAGTCTGAAGCGGATCCGGGACTGCGACGCTGAGTTCCTGCTCCCCTCGCACGGGCCAATCTTCCGGAAGGACGACGCCCTGCTCGGAGCGACGATCGCGCGGCTTGAATCGTACACCCACATGGCCGACTTCGGCACTTGTGCCGTCGATTGGCCCTTGCTCGACCAGTGGGAGGAGGAGCTCGCCGTCGGCAAGCTCCCGGCCTGAGGGCGGAAGCCGCCCCACGGAAACGAGCCGGGAGGCTCCCATTGCAGGGGCCCCCCGGCTTGCGGAATTCGATCGACCGGGCGAGGCTCAGCGGGCCCCGTTGTTGATGTTCAGTGCGGTCGGCGGCGTGGTCAGGCCGTTGCCGGCCCCGGTCCCACGGGTGGGTCCGGTGTTCGTGTTGAACCCATTGATCGGGGCGTTGATCGCCTTGACCGATCGAGCGGTGAACGAGTACTGGAGGATCGAGTTCAGCACGCTGTTGAATGGCGCGGCCAGGCGGTCAAGGAAGACCGTGGTCCGGACGATCGGGTCGCGATAGACCATCAAACGGTCGCCGGGCATGATCTGGTAATTCGTGGTCGAGTCGCCCTCGTTGACGATCGCAGCCAGGTTCACTGGCAGGAGCGTCGGCTTGCTCGCCCCCGGCGGCGCGGGCCGGACCAGCCGGATGTTCACGGTCGAGGCCGTGGGGATCAGGCCGCCAGCGTAGTTGATCGCGTCGAGGACCGTCTCGTTCCCGGTGATCGGGAGCCGGCCGGGAACCCCGACATCGCCCTGGACATAGTAGACCTTGCTATTAAACGAGGTGATGTCAACGAACACCCGGCTCGTATCGGCTGGGGGCACCTCGACATATTTGCCCGTTTCGGTATCAATCTTTGTCAGCCCGAGAACCTCGTCCTGGAGGTAGGTCCGGAGGTGGAGGACGACCTTCTCCTTGATCTCGGTGGACGTCAGGCCGGCGACGTAGACCTCGCCGTAGAAGCCCAGTGAGATCTTGCCGTCCGGTTTGACCAGGCGTTCGCCGGTAATCGGCCGGCCGGGGAGGGCCTCGAGGACCTCGACGACGATGATGTCGGGCGGCTCGATGACGTAGTCTGGCATCGAGACCTTGGTGAACTCCCGGGCGATAGTGCGGTTGGCAATATCCTCCTCGGAGGTTTTCACCGTCTGGCAGCCGCTAGCCACCGCCATGAGGACGGCCATTGAGAGCAGACTGCCGAGCTTACGTCGGTCGAACCATGTGCGATCCATGCCACGCTCCTGCCCGGCAAGCCGTTGCCGGCACAACGGCCGGTAGTGACCGGCGCTGATCCCGCGAACACTGACGGTTTTCGCGGACACGGGGCAACGGGCCCGGACCGCCAGGGTGATTCGCCGACCCAGCGGGCCGGGTCTCCTCGTCAATAGCAATCATCGGCAGGACGATGGGACTTCTCAAACGAATCGGGTTCGGATGAGCCGTCATCTCCCATTGCTCTGAAAATAACGGCCTCGACGGTTGTAATAACGCCCGCCACCCCCCGCATTGACCGGTCCCGGGTTGAAGTAGCGGGCCGCCCCCGCGCCCGGGACCGACGACGAGTCGGGCATCTCCGCCGCCCTGGCCGGCCTGGCCGCCGTCGGCCCGGGCCGCGAGCCGCTGAGCCGCCCCGAGCCGAGGCCGCCATTCGCCGCCTGGGCGGAATAAAGGAAGAGCGCCGCATTCCCCGCGCTCATCGGTTGCTGGCTAGCGCCCGGGTTGATGTAGGGGTTCATGTACGGGTTGAGATATGGATTCATCATGACGGCCGCCGGCGGGACCGTCGTCCCCGACGGGACCGGGGCCAGTTGCGCCCGGGCCTCGACGGGGTGGGCCAGGGCCCAGGCCGCCACGATCCCGCCGATCCCTCGGCTCCAGTTCTTTCGCATGACACCCTCCGGGCGACTCTCGAAAGACCCTCTCGATCCGGAAGCACCATCGGCCGCGGGCCGACCATCCATGAGCCATTCAGTCGCCCTGGCGACCTCGGCCGGAGATCCGTGCTCTCCGTCGTAAACCCTATCCTTCGCAGAACAGCTTAACTTCCCCAATTGACTGCTTCTCCCAAATTCCCTCCAGCGCCGGGAAGCCATTTTCCGATCGATCGAGTAACGGTCAACCAGCTCCGAGTCCCGGCCGGGCCATTCCCGGGCGGACTCATTTCCCACCCGAGGTTAGGATGTTGACGACGACACGGAGGGGTCCCGGATCGGCGGCTTTGTTGGCGATCGGCTTGCTGTTCCTCTTGCCCACGATGGCCGAGGCCCAGCTCTTCCCGAACCAGCCGATCAAGCGGCAGCGCGAGTCCTGCGCCACCGAGCCGCCATTCTACGCGCACGTTCGGCGCGACTATTACGGCTACTTCCCGACCTGCTGGTCGAAATTCCCCGAGGGCTGGGCCTGCCCCTGCCCCAACCCCGAATTGCCAAACGCGGCGGTGTCCTTCCGGGATCGACCTCGCGACGATCCCAGCAAGCGTCCGGCCGAAGATCCCGGTCTAGGGGCCGAACCGGACGACCGGGCGATGCCGGGCGATCCGCCGGCCCCCGACCCCGACCTCCCGCCGGTTCCCGACCGGGGCCGGTCGCCGTTCGACATGGACCGGCCCGGGACCTCAGGTCCGATGCGGGCTCCCGACCCGATCCCGCCCGTCCGGGCCCCCAATGGCAATGCGACGGTCCGCCCGGGTGACAATCCCTCGGTCCCCCCCGCGAGCCGGATCTCGCCGCCGACCACTCTCCGGGAGATGCCGAGCCTCCCGGAGGTCGCGCCGTCGACCGTCCAGAACGAACCCACCCGGGAGTCGGGCTCGATGGCGGTGGTCCCCGAGGCGACCCTGACCTCGACCCGCCCCTCGGACCGCCCCGACCTCGGGCCGCTTCCCCCGACCCCCGAGGTCAATCCCGGGATGATCGGCGACCCCGAGCGGCCGATCGTCGGCGTCCCCCCCGCCGCTCCGGCGCAGGCCCCGCAGCGTCGGAGCCTCCTTGGCGGCCTCTTCGGTTCAGGGCGTCGCCGCCGCTGAGAGGCGATCCGGGATCGGAAATGGTTGATGGTCAATGGGTGATGATCGACAATCGGAACGGCATATGATGCCGATGCCGGGGAAATCTCCGGGGATTTCTCACCCATCACCCATCGCCCATCACTCATTGCCAGGTCAAGGAACTGTTTCCGGACAGCCGCTGAGCCCCGGATGAATCGGATCGGGCACGCCCGGCGGCCGATCGACCCTCGGGGTCGGCCCCGGGCGTTCCCGCGCGCCCCCGGCTTGGCCATGCCAGGGACGATGGCGACCGGGTACAATCGTCCGGTCGAGGCGGTATTGGGACGAGTCGGGGGAGGAGGTCCGAAGGATGACGTGGATCCTGGCCTGGTTCGTGATCCTGCACGGGGAGGGTCCCGCCGGACCGGGGCCGGTGGCCGTCCGAATTGACCTGAACGGGGCATCGGAGGTGGACGTGGCCGAGGTCGTCGACCGGCTCGCCCGAGCCAGCGGGCTGGCGGTCACTCGGCCTCCCGGGGCGCTCCGGCTCCCGACGACTGGTCTGGCCGCTCCGCTGACCCGAACCCTCCTGGGCGAGACGCTCGGCCCCGACGCCGCCCTGGAGTTCGGCCCCCGCGAGCTGGTCATCACCCTGGCCCCCCGGGTGGCCGAGCCGGCCCGGAAGGCCGAGTGGGAAGGCCGGCTCCGCGACCTTTCCAACCGGGCGGTCCGCGAGATCGATCGGCGGTCGCGGTACGGGTTCCACGCCCGGGCCTCTTACCGACCCAACGACCCGGAGCGCCCGACGGTCTGCCTGATCCACGGGCTCAATTCGACCTCGGGCGTCTTCCTCCACATGGTCGGGCCGCTGGAGGCAGCCGGCTACGGGGTGGTGGCCTACGACTTCCCCTACAACCGCGACCTCGATGACACCTCGGCCGCCTTCGGGCGCGACTGGGCCGAGTTCCGCCGGAAGACGGGCGACGCCCGCCCCTGGGCCGTCGTGGCGCACTCGATGGGCTCGCTCCTGGCCCGGTCCTACGTCGAGGACGACGCGAGCTATGCCCGGGACGTCTCCTCGATGATCCTGATCGCCCCGCCCCACCACGGTTCGAGCCTGGCCCGGGCCCAGACGTTTCTCCAGATGGTCCAGGGGCTCCAGGCGATCCAGGGGACCCGGCGGACCGACCCCCTGGCGCTCCTCGGCGACGGCCTGGGCGCCGCCGCCGACGACATGACGCCCGGGAGCGCCTACCTTCGCGGCCTGGACCGAGCCAAGCGAAGGCCGGGCGTCGCCTATCACACGTTGGCCGGGGACGTCGGCTATCTGAACCCGAAGGCCCGGCAGAGGGTCGAGGCCCAGGTCGGCGGCGGGGGGATGCTCGGCGGGATCGGCCGGGTCGTGGCGGCCGGGGCGTCGGCGTCGCTGGACGAGATCACCGACGGGCTCGGCGACGGCTGCGTGTCGGTCGCCAGCACCCGGCTGGAGGGGGTCCCCGATCACCGGGTCCTGCACGCCAACCACCTCGAATTGATCCGGGCCCCCCTGCTCTTCCCTGAGCCCGGCCCGGTCGCCTCGATCCCCGAGATCCTCCGGTGGCTGAGTGAGGACGCCCCGGCCGGACCCGGGCGCCGATAGGGGCTTGGGCCCGGGGGCGAGTTCCGTTAATCTGGTCGCTCGGCGCCGGGGGTCGATCCTCTCCTACCTTCCGGTCCCATCGGAGCCCGCCCGCACCCGCCGGTCCGCCCTTGAGTCCTCCGAGAGGATCCGCCCGATGACGAGCTTCGCCGAGTTCGAGGCCACGCCGCCGCCCAAGTCGAGCGGGCATCCTCCGGGCCTCTACGTCCTCTTCGGCGCCGAGATGTGGGAGCGGTTCAGCTATTACGGGATGCGAGCCCTGCTGGTTCTCTACCTGACCAAGCACCTCGGCTACGTCCGGAAGGACGCGCTGGCCCTCTACGCGATCTACACCGGTCTGGTCTACCTCACGCCGCTCCTGGGCGGATTCCTGGCCGACAAGGTTCTCGGTCAGCGCAAGGCAATCCTGGTCGGCGGGATCGTGATGGCCCTGGGCCACTTCGCGATGGCCTTCGAGTCGCTGCTCCACCTGGCCTTGAGCCTCCTGATCCTGGGCAACGGCTTCTTCAAGCCGAACATCTCGACGATGGTCGGCAACCTCTACCCTCGGGGGGACGCCCGGCGGGACGGGGCCTATACGATCTTCTACATGGGGATCAACCTCGGCGCGTTCTTCTCGCCGCTGGTCTGCGGGGCGCTGGGCGAAAGCCCGCGGTTCGGGTGGCATTACGGCTTCGGGGCGGCGGGCGTGGGGATGATCCTGGGGCTGATCTCGTTCCTGAGCTTCCAGCAGTTCCTGGTCGGGGGATATCCGCCGGGCCGCGAGGAGGCCGGGACCGGGCGATTGGGCCTGATGGACTGGATCCACGTGATCGCGACCACGCTCGCCTGCGTCGGGGTCGCCTACGGCTTCGGGCTGGTCCTGCCCAACCTCCAACCCTACTCCGACAAGATGATGTTGGTGATCGCCTGCCTCTTCGGCATCGCCCTGCTGTTCGTGTTCGCCAGGGCCCTCGCCACCCAAGGTTCGGAGCAGGGGGAGGACTGGCAGCGGGTCTCGGTGATCCTGATCGTTGGGGTCTTCTCGATCGTCTTCTGGATGGGTTTCGAGCAGGCCGGCGGGACGCTCAACCTGTTCGCCGACAGCCGGACCGACCGGACGCTGTTCGGCAACGAGTTCCCGGCCTCGTTCTTCCAGTCGATCAACCCGTTCCTGATCTTCACCCTGGCGCCTCTGTTCTCGATCCTCTGGTCGGGGCTGGACAACAGCCGGTTCCGGCTGACCTCGTCGGCCAAGATGGGGGTGGGCCTGCTCTTGCTGGGCCTGGGCTTCGTGGTGATGAACCGTGCCGAGATTTTGGCCGGCTCGAACGGCAAGGTCGGCCCCCAGTGGCTGGCCTCGGTCTACCTCCTGTTCACCCTGGGCGAGATCTGCCTCTCGCCGATCGGGCTCTCGATGGTCAACAAGCTGGCGCCTGAACGCTACGCCTCGCTGCTGATGGCGGTCTGGTTCACCTGCACGGGCGTCGCGACTTACCTGGCTGGCCGGCTGGAGCACCTCCTCGGGGGGACCGGGATCAACCTCTGGGTCTTCCTGATCGCCACCTCGATCATCCCCGGCCTGATGCTCCTGGCCCTCACCGTCCCGCTCAAGAAGATGGCCCACGGCCGCCTCTGATCGGGCCCCGCCCGGACCGCACCCACTCGGAGATATTCCCCTTGCGCTACCTCCTGGGCTTGATGATCGTCGCCTCGTGTGCCGGGCCCGCGCTCGCGGCGGGGCGGGCGATGACGGTCGACGACCTCCTGGCCGTCAAGGGGGTGTCCGACCCCCAGGTCTCGCCCGACGGCAAGCTCGTCGTCTACGTCGTCTCCGAACTTGACCGGGCCACCGAGAAGTCCAACAGCGACCTCTACCTGATCCCCTCCGGGGGCGGCGAACCGAGGCGGCTGACCACCGCGACCGGGTCCGACAACCACCCTCGATGGAGCCCCGACGGCCGGTCGATCGTCTTCCTCTCCACCCGGGGCGGCTCGGCGCAGGTCTGGCTCCTCCCGGTCGACGGCGGCGAGGCCCGGCCGCTCAGCAAACTTCCGGTCGACGTCGCCGGGCCGATCTGGTCACCCCGGGGGGATCGAGTCGCCTTTACCGCCAAGGTCTACCCCGGCAAGACCCCCGAGGAGACCGCCGCGATCGACGAGGCGAAGGCCAAGGAGAAATCCAGGGTCAAGACTTATGACAAGCTCATGGTCCGCCACTGGGATCAGTGGGACGATGGCAAGCGGTCGCACCTCTTCGTCGCCGACGTCGCCACGGGCAAGGCGCGAGACCTGAGTCCGAAGTTCGCGGTGAACATCCCGCCCGCCCCGTTCGGCGGCTCGTCGGATTACGCCTTCTCGCCCAACGGGAACGAGCTGGCCTTCACGGCCGAGCCGAGCAGGGACCTCGCCTGGTCGACCAACACCGACGTCTGGATCGTCTCCGCCGCCGGCAACGAGCCCCAGAACCTGACGGTCGACAATCCGGGGGCCGACGCCCAACCGAGCTACTCGCCCGATGGCGACTACCTGGCCTACCTCAGCCAGGCCCGGGCCGGGTTCGAGGCCGATCGCTGGGTCCTCAAGGTCCGAAACCGCGACTCCGGCGAGTCGTCCGAGGTCACCGACCGGATCGACCGATCGGTCCAGTCGTTCGCCTGGGGCGGTTCACGCGAGGTCACCCGGCCGTTCGAGGGGACCGTCCGCGACCTGTTCGTCGTCCTCGACGATTCCGGCTCGGTGGCGATCCGGGGCCTCGGGCTCCTGGCCGATGGCGACGGCCACGTCTTCGTCACCGAGCGGCCCAAGGGGATCGCCGGGGGCGTGAATCACTCGCTGCAAATCCTCCCGGGCGGCGACGACCTCGTCTTCCTCCACGGCACCAGCAACGCCCCCAACGAGGTCTACCGGGCGAAGCCCGACGGCTCGGGGCTGACGGCCCTGACCCGGCAGAACGCCCCGCTCCTGGAGGCCCTCGACCTTCCCCGGGCCGAGAAGCTCTCCTTCCAGGGGGCCGATGGCGACGAGGTTTCGGGCTGGCTGGTCAAGCCGCCCGGCTTCGACCCCGCCAGGAAGTACCCGGTCGTCTTCCTGATCCACGGCGGCCCGCAAGGGGCCTGGCACGACGAATGGCACGGCCGATGGAACTACGCCCTGTTCGCCGCGCCGGGCTACGCCGTGGTCGCGATCAACCCCCGGGGCTCGACCGGCTTCGGCCAGAAGTTCACCGACCAGATCAGCCGAGACTGGACCGGCCGGGTCTTCGAGGATCTGATGAAGGGGCTCGACCACGCGCTGAAGACCTACCCGTTCCTGGATGGGTCCAGGATGGCGGCGGCCGGCGGTTCGTATGGCGGCTTCATGGTCAACTGGATCGCCGGCCACTCGGATCGGTTCCGGGCCCTGATCAGCCACGCCGGGGTCTTCGACCTGACCAGCATGTACGGGACGACCGAGGAACTCTGGTTCGCCGAGTGGGAGTTCGGCGGCGTCCCCTGGGAGAGCCCGAAGATTTACCTCGACCAGACCCCCAGCGCCTTCGCCGGGAACTTCAAGACGCCGACCCTGGTGATCCACGGCTCGCTCGACTTCCGGGTCCCCGACGCCCAGGGGCTCGGGATGTTCACCTCGCTCCAGCGCAAGGGCGTCCCCAGCCGGTTCGTCCTCTTCCCCGACGAGGGGCACTGGATCGCCAAGCCCGCCAACCGGATCGTCTGGTGGCGCGAGGTCCACGACTGGCTGGCGAAGTACCTGAAGTGAGACGGATTCCCGGGCATCCTTTCCAGGGACGAGATGCCCCTCAAGAAGCGTTCAGCCATCTTGCGCGTGATCACGGTCTCGACCGGGCCGTCGCGAGCAACAGGCCGCACAAGATCAAGGAGAAGGCCAACTTTGCCCCGACCGACGATGTCGTGATCGGGAGGACCGGGGATGTCTATGATAGTCGGACGGGGGATTCTATCGGTACGCTCACCGACCCCGGATTGGGGCTCGAACGCGAGGAGGGTCAATCGTGCTCTTCCACGAGAACACGAAGCTTGAACAGGTCTTTGCGATACTGCGATTCGATGCGGACATGGCCGCCGAATTCGGCATGAAGACGGACTACATCTCTCTCAAGAAAGTCGTCCGTTCCGAAGAACAGGCGATCGGAGAAGTGGAGAGGTTGAACCAGCTGAACGGCGACAAGGGTGCCATCTACTTCTGGCGGTCGGCTCGGCTGAATCGTGACATCACGACGGAAGCCGATCCTGCCGCCTTCCGGGCCGAATCGGTCCATCCATCCTCGGCGACGAGTCACGAGGCATGACCACGCCCGCCCCCGGCCCCGCACTCCGACCGATCGCCGAGGTCGCCGCCGACCTGGGGATCGCCCCCGACCACGTCGAGCCCTACGGCCGCGACAAGGCGAAGATCCGCCTGGAGGCGCTCGACCGGGCCGGGGGATTGCCCGGCAAGCTGATCCTGGTCTCGGCCATCACGCCGACCCCGGCGGGCGAGGGGAAGACGACCACCTCGATCGGGCTGGCTCAGGGGCTCCGGAAGATCGGCAAGAAGGCGATCCTGGCGCTCCGGCAACCCTCGATGGGCCCGGTCTTCGGTCGAAAGGGCGGGGCGACCGGCGGCGGGGCCTGCCGCTTGACGCCGTCGGACCAGATCAACCTCCAGTTCACCGGCGACTTCCACGCGATCACCGCCGCCCACAACCTCCTGGCCGCCGCGATCGACAACCGGCTCCACTTTCGCGACACCGAGCTCGACCCCGGCCGGGTTCTCTGGAAGCGCGCTCTGGACATGAACGACCGGGCCCTCCGGAAGATCGTGATCGGCCTGGGCGGGCCGGGCCAAGGGGTCCCGCGCGAGTCGGGCTTCGATATCACCGCGGCCAGCGAGGTCATGGCCATCCTCTGCCTGGCCGGATCTCCCCAGGACCTCCGGGCCCGGCTCGACCGGATCCTCGTCGGCTACGCCCGAGGGGGGCGCCCGGTCCTGGCGGGCGAGATCGGCGTGACCGGGGCCATGGCGGCGATCCTCAAGGACGCCCTGCTGCCCAACCTCGTCCAGTCGCTCGAAGGGACGCCCGCGTTCGTCCACGGCGGGCCGTTCGCCAATATCGCCCACGGCTGCAACTCGGTCCTGGCGACCCGGATGGCCCTGGCCTTGGGTGAGTACGCCGTCACCGAGGCCGGGTTCGCCTTCGACCTCGGCGCCGAGAAGTTCTTCGACATCAAATGCCGGTCCGCCGGGCTGAACCCCTCGGCCGTCGTGATCGTCGCCACGATCCGGGCCCTCAAGATGCACGGCGGGCTGGCCCTGGACGCCCTGACTACCCCCGACCCCTCGGCCGTCGCCAGGGGGCTCGACAACCTCGCCGCGCACCTCGACGCCGCCGCCCACTTCGGTAAGCCGACGCTGGTGGCCATCAACCAGTTCGGGGCCGACACCCCGGAGGAATTCCGGGTCGTCCACGGCTTCTGCGCGTCCCGGGGAGTCCTCAGCGCCACCGCCGACGTCTTCGGTCGGGGGGGCGACGGGGCGATCGAGCTGGCCCGGAAGGTGGTCGAGGCGACCGTCGACCCGCCAGAGCCGCTCCGGCCGCTCTATCCGCTGGAATGGTCGATCGAGAAGAAGGTCGAGCGGATCGCCACCGCGATCTATGGCGCCAGGGGCGTGGCGTTCCTCCCGCTCGCCGAGGCCAAGCTCCGCAAGCTCCGGCGACTCGGGCACGGCGGGCTCCCGGTCTGCATGGCCAAGACGCAGGACTCGCTCTCGGACAACCCCAAACTCCGGGGCCGACCCGAGGGGTTTACCCTGACCGTCCGCGATATTGAGATCGCCGCCGGCGCCGGGTTCGTCGTGGCTCTGACCGGCGAGATCGTCCGGATGCCCGGGCTCCCCGAACGGCCCGCCGGCGAGCGGATCGACCTGGACGAAACGGGGGAGATCCGGGGCCTGACCTGATCCGGCGCGATCAGCGGCGGACGGTGTCGCCCTTGTTCAAGGCGGCCAGGACGCGATCGAGCCGGGCGTTCAGGGCCGGCGTCGCCCCCGCGTCTCGCCAGAGGATCTGGCCTCGGCGGTCAAGCAGGATCGTCGTCGGGAACTCCTGGATCTGGAGCGACTGCTGGACCGGGCAGGGCTTGCCATCCATCCCCGAGAGCAGGACCGCGTAGTTGATCCCCAGGTTTCGGGCCACCTCCGCAACCCGGGCCCTCCGCATTTCCGGCGGGACCTTCTCGGAGGCAATCCCGACCACCCGGAGCCGACCCGGGCCGTACTGCTTCTGGAGGGCGACCAGATGGGGGATGGCCTCGACGCTCGGCGCGGACCAACTCCCCCAGAAGTCGAGCAGGATGTAATCGGCGTCCAGATCCTGGAACCGGACCGGCTTGCCTTCGAGGTCCGGGAGCCGGAAGTCGTTGACCTGCCGGAGCCGGGTATCGTAGCTGCACAGGGCGATCCCGGCGTCACGCCCCTCGACGCCCCCCCGGGGCCGCCTGGCTCGCGAGGCCATCGCCCGAGTCGTCTCCAGCGCCACCGTCGGGGCCCCGACGCCGGCCACCTCGCCCCACTTCTTCCGGGGGGGAGCGGTGGAAACCTCCGGCTCATCCGGGGCGGGCGGCGGGGCCTCGTCCCCGCCCGGCGGCTTCGAGTCGCCCGGCCCCGGGGCGGCGGCCGACGCGAGGAGGAAGGGGTTGTAATCGTCACCGCCGCTGGCCGCGGGGGTCTCGGTCTTCGGGTCGGCCGTCGACGCGAAAACCGGCTCGGGGGCCGGATTCTTCGTCGGAGCGTCCTGGATCAGAGCCGCCGAGGGTGGAGGCAAGGCCGGGACGGGTGGTCCGGTCCGGGCAACGACGGGCGAATCCCGGATCGCCATCGGCAGGCCAGGGCCCGGGCCCGGTTCGGGCTTCGATTCCGGCGCAATTTCGGCGACCTCGATCGTCTTCAGGTTCGGGGTCGGCTCGGGCCCCATCGGTGAGAGGGGGGGCGGCCCGGAGACCTCGGCCTCCCGCTCGACGAGTTGGGACGCGAGCTTCGCGGGCCGGGCTTCCTCCTCGGACCGATCCTGAGCCAGGGCCAGTTCGCCCGAACCGGCCGGGCGGTGCGAGGTCCGGTCACTGACCTTGCGCCGGGTGTTCCGGCGGGCGGAGGTCTTGGCGTCGGGCCCCGAGTCGTCGGATCCAGCCCCCTGGCTCGGTTCGATCGCGGGCGGGAGCGGATTGGGGCCGTCGTCCGGGAGGCTGGAGTCGTCAGGTCTTGCCGGCTTCGACCGCTTCGGGGCGTCATCGTTCGAGGATGAAGCGACGGCCTCGGATTCGGCCTCGTCCCCTTCCTTGGTCGCCGTGCCCTTCTTCCAGCCGACCGCGGGGACCGGGGCCGAGAGCCGGGGCCGACCCGATCGAGGGGGGGGGGCCGCCTCCGGAGCCTCGGCCTCGTCGGCGGGCGGCAGGTCGTCGCGGTGGATGGCCGGGGTCGCCTCCGCGTCGAGGGGCCCGCCGGACTCCTCGTGACGGGAGATCGGCCGGGCCCGAGAGGTCCGTCCCGACCGGCTCCGGGTCGAGCCGGATTCTTCCACGCTCCCCAGGCTGATCTCGACGCCGGTCTCGGAGGTCATCGCGTCGGCCCGGCCGGTCAGCGGCCCCCGATCGTCGTCGGACTCGGCGATCAGCGAGTAGGTCGAGCCGGGCCGGAGCCCGTTCAGGGTGAAGCCGCCCGCCCGGTCGGTCGATGCGCGGATGTCTTTACCTCCCTTGGCCTTCCCATCGGCCAGGCGGACGGTGACGCCCGGCGCGGGCTGACCCTGCTCGTCGACGACTCGGCCGGAGATCCGGGCCTTGGGGTCTCGTCGGGGCTCGGGCTCGGGGACGTCGGCCGCCACCTGGCCGCCAGGCTCGCCGGTGGTCGCGGGCATGGGCCGTTCGCCAACCACCGCGATCGACTTCGACCCGGGTTTGCCGCCGAATCGCGAGCCGGACGTGGACGAGCAGCCGGCGAGAACGACCGGGAGGAGGAGGCACGGCCAGTAGTGGGCGAGGTGGCGCATCGGTGTCGTGGTCTCCTCCTGGGCGGCCGGTCCGAGGATGTCCCGGGTGGGACTGGTCGTGGTCGGCGACTCCGCCCGACCGCTCAACCGGACCTCGGGACCGTGCCGAGGGTGAGGGGACGCGCGGCGTGATCCGCTCCAGCGCGATCTCCTCACGGTCGAACATCGGACGATCGAGGTCGTGACTTGAGCGGGAACCGAACCATTTCCGGCCCGCCCCCTCAATTCCGGAAGGCGACCTCGCGGCGGGCGGCCTTGAGCAGCGAACGGACCGCCTCGGAGTCGGGGGCTTCGGGCCGCTCGGCGACGTAACGTCCGAGCGGGCCGAGGGCTTCGCCTGGCCGATCGGCCTGGAGGCTGGTCGTCCCCCAGTCCCGGACCTCGGCCAGGTCGCCCGGATTGAGCGCCGCCAGGCGACGGGCGATCGGCAGCGCGGCGGCGAAATCCCGCGAGTCGAGGTAGATCGCCTTCAAGTTCCGGAGCATCCGCGAGATGACCGACGAGGCGTCGGTCGGGGCGACCTGAGCGTCTTCGAGCCGGCAGGGACGCTTCAGAAGCCCCGAGACGAAGAGGTCGCAGCCGTCGCGGTCGAGCGTCCGACCCTCGTGGTACGGGTCGACGAAGATTGGGTCCAACCCGCCGACCGTCCTGAGCAAGAAGTGGGCAGGGAGGTTGACCCCGGCCAGGCCGAGCCCGACCCGGGCGGCGATCGCCCCGTAGAGGATCGAGAGACTGATCGGGATTCCCAGCTTCCGGTCGAGAACCTCGTTGAGGTAGCTGTTCCGGGGGTCGTAATAATCGTCCGCGTTCCCCCGATACTCCTCCTCGACGTAGAGGACCCAGTTGATCTGGCCGATCACGTGCGAGGGCCGGGACCCGGCCGGGCACCGCCCCTCAACCCGAGCCGCCAGGGCATCGAGCCGGTCGAGCACGGGCCGCTCGTCGAGCTGGGGATAGGCGTCGCGGGCGACCTCCAGGTTGACCCGGGCCAGGTCCACCGGCCGGTCGCCCCGGATCAGCCTCCGGAACTCGGAATCCTGGGCGAACGGATCGCGCACGCGGGGGTGCCTCTTGGTGTTGGGGACGCCTCGGAAGCCAAGCATTTTACGCCGACCTGATGGGCTCCGGCAACCTCAAGAAAGGCCGGATGGGCCGGTCCGAACGCCCCCGGTGGCCTTCGCCGAGGCCCCCGCCGGTCGCCTCAGATGGTTCCGGGCGTCTCCGACCGGCGCGAAGGAGAGTGGAAACCGGGGCCGGGCTCCCGTCCGCCGGGCCAGGTCGGCCCGGATCCGGCGGCGGCCGCGGAGGTCCGGCCACTGGCGGAGGGCGTCGAGCTTGCCCAGGAGGAACGGGCGGTGTCGCCCCCGGGCCAGCCTCCAGAGACCTTGTGCCAGGGTGAACGCCGCGTGAGGGACGGCGGCGGCCACCAGCCATCGGAGCGGCAGGTTCGACCAGAAGAGGACCTCGGCGTTCCGGGCCATCCGACGCTGGAGGACCGGGCTCGCGTGGTCGTAACTGGCTGACAGGTCGTGGAAAATTCGGCAGGACGGGGCGAAGACGCACTCGAAACCGGCCCAACGGAGCCGGAAGGCGAGGTCGACATCCTCGTAATACGAGCCGAACGAGGGGTCGAAGCCGCCGACGGTCCGGAGCGCCTCGGCCCGGTAGAAGGCGCTGGACCCGCTGGCGCCGAAGACCCGATCGGGCGGCCGGCTCGACCAGTCGGCGGCGTCCTGGCCGTGGCCTCGCTTGCTTGGCCAGCCGATCGCGGCGTAGGAGTCGCCGGCCGAATCCACCCGGCTCGGGTCCGAGCGGACCAGGACCAGCGGGGCCACCGAGCCCACCCGGGGGTCGGCGAACGGTCCGAGCCCAGCCTCGATCCAGCCGGCCTGGACCTCGGTGTCGTTGTTGAGGAGCTGAACGACATCCCCGGTCGCGGCCGTGATCCCCGCGTTGGCCGCCAAGCAGAAGCCGCCGTTACGCTTCAGACGCACGATCCGGACGTCGGGATGAGCGTCGCGAAGCCAGTCGGTCGTGCCGTCCGTCGAGGCGTCATCGGCGATGATGACCTCGATCGTGCGGTCGAGGGGCCGATGGCGGCCGACGCTGGCCAGGCAGGGGGCGAGGAGGTGGCGGCCATTGTAGGAGGGGATCACCACCGAGCAAGCGGGGCGGCTCACCGGCCGGCCCTCCGCCGCTTCTTCGGCGTGCTCCAGGTGGTTTTGCGCCAGAAGACGTGCTGGACGGTCATGAAGAGGACCTTGAAGTCGAACCAGAAAGTCCAGCGCTGGATGTAATCCAGGTCGTACTGGAGCCGCTTCCGGAGCGAGGTCCGCCCGCGCCAGCCGTGGACCTGGGCCCAGCCGGTCATCCCGCCGGGGACAGCGTGGCGGAGGTCGTAGTCGGGCATCGCCTCGCGGAAATGCTCGACGAAGATCGGCCGCTCGGGGCGGGGCCCGACCAGGCTCATCTGGCCGGCCAGGACGTTGAAGAGCTGGGGAAGCTCGTCGATATTGGTGTGGCGAAGCCAGTCGCCGATCCCGGTGCAGCGGTCGTCGTGGTTCGAGGCCCAGATCGGCCCAGTGGAGCCCTCGGCGTCACGCCTCATGCTCCGGAACTTGAGGATCCGGAACGGCCGGGCCCCCTGCCCGAGCCGCTCCTGAGTATAGAAGATCGGCCGGCCCGAGGTGGCCAGGATCAGCAGCGCGACGACGGCGAAGAGCGGCGCGAGCAGCATCAGGCCGACCGCCGAGCCGACGATATCCATCGCCCGCTTGGCGATCCGGTCGCCGCGCCAGGGCCAGGGCGGGTCGTACCGGCCGGGGGGCCCGGGCGGCCGGCCCGAGGCGACGCGCTCGCCGGGCTCGGTGATCCAGTGGACCCGGACGTCGCCCCGGCCGATGTGGTCGATCTGGGGGCGGACCCGGCTGGCGGGTCGGCCCGAGAGCGTCACGATCAGGTCGGTGGCCCCGACCCGGGCGACCCACTCGGCCAGGCGTTCGACCCGGCCCAGAACGCGGACCGGCTCGCTCTGGGGGTGGACGGCGAGCTGTCGGCCGCCCCCCATCCGACCCGGATAGCCCTGGTGGCCCGCGTCGATGAAGCCGACGAATGTCAAGCCGGTCCACGACCCCTCGCTGAGGCATCGGGCGACCCGGCGGCCGGCGCGGCGGTCGCCGACGATCAGGAGTCGCCGGCCGCTGTCTGGGGGCCGAGCCGGTCCGGTCCTCGCTGGGGGTTCTTGCATGGATGTCCACCGATCCATCGGTGTCGGGGCCGACCCGCGGGACGGGGCCGAACCCGGGACGACCGCGACTGTTGAGACGAGCGGCTCGACCATCCTTGGCGAAGCCCTCCCGGTTTTCCTTCAAGGTCTACCATCGGTCGGGCCGACCGATGATTCCAGTCAATCTCAAGAAACTCGCCGAGGACCGGCGGGTCGGCACCGATCAAGGCCCGTCGCGTGCACCCTCCCAACCTACCGAGATCGCGTCGGCCCCTCCTGTCGGTCGTGATCGTCAATTACCGGAGCTGGCCGGATGTCCTCCGGCTGGTGGACTCGCTGGCCGATTCCCCGGCGATCTCCTCGGGCGAGTGCGAGGTGGTCATCGTCGACAACGCCTCTCCAGGACCGATCCCCGCCGAGATCCGGGCCTCCCGGCCGGGCGTCCTGCTGGTCGTCCGGGCCGAGAACGGAGGGTTCTCGGCCGGAGTCAATGCGGGGTGGCGGGCGTCGCGGGGCCCCTGGATTTTGGTCCTCAACCCGGACGTGGTCGCCGGGCCCGGGCTGATCGAGGGAGTCCTGGGACGGATCGATCGATCCCGGGGCTCCCAGGGTGAACGGTCGGGGGTCATCGGCTTCGGGCTCAGGAATCCGGACGGGTCGAGCCAGCCATCGGTCGGGGTCTTCCCCGGCCTGGTCCGGACCGCCTGGGAGCAGTTGATACCACGGGTCCGGCGGAAATACCAGCCCGAATGGAGGGTCCGGGCGGGGCCCGTCGACTGGGTGACTGGGGCCTGCATGCTCGTCGCCGCCGGGCTCCTGGAGGAGCTGGGCGGCATGGATGAAGAGTTCTTCCTCTATTACGAGGAGGTCGCGCTCTGTCGGACGGCCCGGGACCGGGGTTGGGCCGTCGGGTACGACCCGTCGATCGCGGTGGTTCATTTACGTCCCTTGCAAAATCGGCCGATTTCTCCCAAGATGCGGGTCATCACCCGGCACAGCAAGCTCCTCTACTTCCGCAAGCACCTCCCGGCCTGGCAGTTCGCGGCGCTCTGCTCGACGGTCCGCGCCGAGGCGATGCTCCGAGGGACCTTGAGCCGGCTCCGGGGCCGGATCGTCGAGGCCCGGTCCTGGCGGGCGGTCGACCGGGTGGCCCGGCTCCTCCGGGCCGGGGTCCACCTCAAGGGGCGGGCGGTACTCGCGATGGCCGAGGAGGTCGAGGGCCCGGCCGAGGACGCCGAGGGGCCCGCGCCGAGGGCCCTGGGAATCGGGAAACGGTCGGACAGGAGGCCGCATGGATCGCGGCGCCTCCAGGCTCGAAAGGATGGATCCGCGTGACGCTCTCGACCCACCTGACCCGCGTGACCCTGCTGATGGCCTGCATTGCGGGCTTCCTCGGCTGGACTGCCGGCAACACGGCGATCCTGTTCGCCGACGGGCTCCGCTACATCGACCAGGCCCGTCGGCTCGATGCCGGCGATACCCTGGACGGCCTGTTCCGCTCGGTCGACCACCCGGCCTATCCGCTGGCGGTCGCCGGGATCCACCGGGTCCTCGGCGGCGAGGGGCCGATGGCCTGGCAGCACGCCGGCCAGGCGGCCTCGATCGTGGCGGGGGTCCTGCTGGTGATCCCGCTTTACCTGGTCGCGGCCGAGATGTTCGGGGGCGCGGCGGCCTGGCTGGCCGTCGTCCTGACGTTCCTGGTCCCTCTGACCGGGCACGTCCTGTCCGACACGCTGAGCGAGGGCCTGTTCCTGCTGTTCTTCACCTGGGGCGTCTGGACGGCCCTCCGGTTCCTCAAGGAGGGGTCGTTCGGCTGGCTCCCGCCGACGGTCGGGTTCGCGGCGCTGGCCTACTGGGTCCGGCCCGAGGGGCTCCTTCTCCCGGCGGCGCTGGTGGCCACGCTCGGGGTGATCCCGCTGCTGCGTTGGACCCGGCTCCACTGGCCCCGGTGGTGGGCCGCTGTCGGGTTCCTGGTGATCGGACCGGCGCTATTGATCGCCCCGATCGTCGCCAGCAAGGGCGGGATCGCGACCAAGCCGGCGGTCGGACGGTTCTTCGGGACCGCGCCGCAATCGGCCGCGCTGGCGGTCGAGCGGACGCGGCCGCTCAAGCCGGGCCAGACGACCGGCCAGACCTATCTCCAGGCCACCCGGGCGATGGCCCTGGCGGTCCGAGACGCGGTGACGATCCCGCTCCTGCCGCTGGCCCTGCTCGGGCTGATCTTCTCCTGGCCGCCCGGCGAGCGGGCCCGGCCCTGGGTCTTCCTGTCGATCGTGATGGCCGCCTGGGCCCTGGCGTTGATCCGTCTGCACGCGACCGGCGGCTACTGCACGCCCCGGCACGCGATGATCCTGGCGTTCCCCCTGATCGCCTCGGCCGCCTTCGGGCTGAGCCGCCTGCTCGGGATGGTGAGGATCCCCGGCCGGTGGGTGGGGAGGGAAGACGGCCGGTACACCGCCGGGCCGCTGGTCTGGGCGCTGGCGCTCCTGGGCCTGGTCTCCTGCTACCGGGCCGAACTGGTGACGCCGGTCAACGACCAGTTCGTCGGCTACCGCCAGGCGGCGGGATACCTCGACGCCCATGTTCCCGAGGGCGAGAAGGTCGTGGACCTCACCGGCTGGTCGCTCTACTACGGCCGGAGGCCGGGCTACACCTTCGCCAACCTGATCGAGGCGATGGGCGACAAGGGCTTGACCCGCGTGGTGGTCCGCGACTCCCACCTCAAGGGCCCCTGGGGCTACTGCCAGCAGGTCCGGCAACTGATCGGCGAGCGGAAGCCGGTGGCGACCTATCCCGAACACCCGATCCGCGACCAGTCCCCGGTCTTCGTCTACGACTGGTCGGACGAGGCGAAGCGGACCGCCCAGGGACCTCCGGCCGGGTCCCGCCGATGACCCGGGCCGTGGCCTCCGCCGTCGCTTCATCGTCGACCCTTGGGCGTCCGGGCCATTGCCCCATCGCCGGTCCCGCGGCGGGCCCCGCCTCTTCCCGATGGCCGAGGCTATCGGTGGTCGCGCTGGCGGGGGTGGCGTACCTGGCGTGCGTCGGGGCGGCGACCTACCCGGTGGCCCTGACGTTCGGGTCGGCCCTCCCGGGCGAGCTGACGGATCCGCTCGAACACCTCTGGATCCTCCGATGGTCGAAGGCGTGCCTGTGGGAAGGGCGGTCGCCGTTCTTCTGCCCGGGGCTGCAATACCCGACGGGCGTCCCGCTCGGCTACTTCCCGACGATGCACCTCCAGTCGGCGTTCTACCTGGCCCTGCGGCTGGTGACCTCGAACGACGTGGCGTGCTTCAACGTGATCTGGACCTTCGGCTTCGTCTCGACCGGGGTCTCGACCTTCCTGCTCGCCTGGTGGGCGACCCGGCGGGCGGGCCCGTCGTGGCTGGCCGGGCTGGGGGCCATGCTCTCCGGGCCGATGCTGATGCACGCACACGGCCACCTGGAGACGATGCAACTTGGGGCCGTCCCGCTGTTCCTGGTCGCCTGGATCCGGTTCGTCGACCGGCCGGGACCGGGTCGGCTGGCGGGGTCGCTGGGTCTCTACTGGCTGGTGGTGGCCGCCGCGCCGTACTTCGCGGTCCTGGCGGTCTTCCCGGCGGCCTGGTACGTCGGCTGGTCGATCGTGGTGGCCGGTCGAGGCGGGCGGAGGGCCTGGCTGGCGGAGCGGACTGCCTGGCTGACGGGGTTCGGGGCCCTGGCCATCCCGGGCCTCCTGGGGCTCTTCGCGAGCCAGGTCTGGGCGACGACCCACGGCTACGCGATGGCCCGCCCCCGGGCCCAGTTCAACGCCTACGGCGCCCCGGTCTGGAGCAGCTTCGTCCCTTCCCCGCTCCACGCGATCGGGCGATACGCCCTGCCGGACATCTTCGAGGCGACCGGCTCGACGTCGCGGATGAGCGAATGCTCGTCGTACCTCGGCGTCGTGACCCTCGCCCTGCTGATCTACGGAGCGGCCCGGAGGGTCCGGTTCCCCCGGGCGGGCTTCTGGTGGTCGGCGCTCGCCCTGATGGTCGTGCTGTCCTGGGGCTCGGAGGTCCGGATCGGTCCGGTCCGGGTGGGCCTGCCGGCCGGCTGGATCTACGGGATCTTCCCGCCGTTCCACCTGATCCGGGTCCCCGCGCGGTTCAACCTGTTCGCCGCCATCTGCGCCGCGGTCCCGGCGGCGGCGGCCCTGGGTGACCTGCTGGGCCGGGTCCGACGGCCGAGCCTCCGGCAAGCGATCCTCGGGGGCGGCGCGGCCCTGATGCTGCTCGACCTGTCGATGCCCCGGTTCCCGACCGCCATCATCCCGCCGATGCCCGCCGTCTACCGCGACCTGGTGGGCCGAAACCCCAGCGCGACCCTGGTCGACGCGCCGATGTTCGGGGCGAACGAGGGGCAGGTTTATTCCTCGCTCTGGGGTTACTGGCAGTCGGACCACCGCGCGAGGACGACCGCCGGCTATCCCGGCTTGACCAACTCCGCCTATGACGCGGAGGTCGTCCCGTTCTCGCCCTGGTGGTCGAGGCGGCTGGCCGGTCCCGCCGGCCCGGCTGTCGAGCGGTTCGGGCCGGTCGTCGGGGTCAATGCCCGCGACTATGCCTGGCTGTTCCTGGCCGCCCACCGGTTCGACCATGTCGTCTTCCATCAGGGAATGTGGATCGACCCGAAGTACGCCGCCGGGTCCGACCGTGCCCGGGTCCTCCTGGCCGGGGCGAAGTCGTTCGAGGACGCCGACGTCGCGGTCTACGACTTCGACCGGATCCCCCCGCCTTCCGGGCTCACCTGGCTCTGCGCCGGCGGTTGGCGGCCCGGCCTCGGACCTTCGGGGACGACATTCGGCGTCCTCCGGCGGGCGAGGCTCGCGGTCTTCGAACCGGCGGGGGATCGGGCGGTCGTGCTGGAGTTGGGCGGGGTTTCGGCATTCGCTCGGGTCCGGGTCGTCCGGCTCAAGCAAGGGGATCGCGAGCTGGCCCGGTGGACGGTCGCGACCGGGCCGCCCCGGAACCTCGAATCGCCCGCGTTCCGGCTCGGCCCGGGGCGGCATGACTTGACGCTGGAGAGCGACGGCGACGACCGGCCGACCCGCTCCGCCGACCGCCTGGACGATCCGAGGACGCCGTACAGCCTGGTGGTCGGGGCCGTCCGGCTCCGACCGGCCGAGTAGGATCATCAAGGGTGGGCGGGCGAGGGTGCCTTCCCGGTTCTGCGGGTCATGGAGGTCGGACGATGCGGATCGCCTGGTTCACCCATCGCTATTACCCGTGCGTCGGCGGGGCCGAGAACTACGGCCGGGCGATGGTCCGCCGGTTCGTCGGGGCCGGGCATGAGGTCGACGTCCTCACGAGCGACGCCCACGACCTCTGGTACTTCACCAACCGGGGCCGCCGCCGGGTCGAGGGGCCGATGGAGTCGCGGGTCGACGGCGCTCTGGTCCGCCGGTTCGCGGTGAAGCACCTGCCGCTCCAGCGCTATTTCGGCCGGCTCCTGAGCTACGCCCCGCACTGGCCGACCCGATGCATCGCCTCGTCGTACATGCCGATCCTACCGGGGATCGGCCGGGTCAGGGGTGACTACGACGCCGTCTTCGCCGTCGGCTTCCCGTACACCGTCTTCTCGTATGCCGCCCTGCGGACCGCCCGGGCGGCCGGGGCCCCGCTGCTCCTGACGCCGTTCCTCCACCTGGCCACTCCGGGCGACAAGGTCAACCGAACGTATACCCGGCCGCACCAGATCCGGCTGCTCGCCGAGTCAGACTCCGTCGTGGTCCAGACCGACCTGGAGGCCGGGGCGGTCCGCGACTGGGGGATCCCCGACGCGAAGATCCTCAAGCTCGGCATGGCCGTCGAGCACGCCGAGGTCACCGGTGGCGATCGCGCCCGGTTCCGCGGCGAGCACGGGATCGCCGACGGTTCGCCCGCGATCGGCCACCTGGCCACGCTCGACCCGAACAAAGGGACCAATGACCTGGTCCTGGCCGTCGACCGGCTGAACCAATCGAGGCCCGCCGGCGACCCGATCGCCCTGTTCCTGGCCGGCCCCAGCTCGCCGGACTTCGAGCGGTTCCTGGCCGATCAGCCGGTCGGGGCCTGGCCGTGGCTGAAGCGGCTCGGCCCGCTCCCGCTGTCGGACCGGCCCGACTTCTTCGCGGCGATCGACGTGTTCTCGATGCCGTCGCGGACCGACTCCTACGGGATCGTGTTCCTCGAAGCCTGGGCCAACGGCCTGCCGGTGGTCGCCGCCTCCGCCGGGGGCGTGCCCGACGTCGTCCGCCACGGCGAGGCCGGCCTCCTCGTCCCCTTCGGCGACCTCGACCGCCTGTCCGAGGCCCTGGGCAGCCTGATCGACGATCCGGCCAGGGCTCGGGCCCTCGGCGCCGTGGGCCGGAAGCTGGTGGACCAGGGCCACACCTGGGAGGACCGCTTCGCCACCCTCGAAGCCCGGGCCCGATCCCTGATGGCTCCGGGGCGGAGCAGGCTCGGCGTCGCTGGGTAAACGAACGGGAGGGAGCGGGAGCGGACGGCCCCGGCGCCCGGAATGTCGATGGGCCAGTCGCGGTCGCGTGGAGGCTCGACTCGTCGCGATCAGCGGCTCAAGGGCGTCTCCCCTGGCCACCCTTCATCGTTCTTTTCTGATGAAGATGTGACAGGGGGGCAAATTCAGGGGCAGCAGATCCCTGATTTGTTCGAATCGATCACTATCCCTCAGTTGCTGGATCACGAAGTCGGACGACTTGTTCAGTCCCGGGCCGTAGGCGAACCATTCGACCGGGAGCTTGCTTCGATCGAGTCCGATGACCGCATCGGGATCGCCGATTCGCCGGTCGAATTCCTCGCGGCCGACCTTGGATAGGTCGTGCAAGACGATACAGTCCCGCGGGTTTGCTCGTGACTCGTTCAGAAATTCCGTTTTGCTGACATTCCAATCCCTGCAAGTTCCAACATTGTACAAGTTTTTAAACTGATATTTCGAAACCAGTTGATCGATGAGCTTCGGCACGTCCCAGAACGTCGTGCTCCGCGGTTGTCCGGCGAATACGGAAGCGGAACTGGCGGTGGCCATAGCGAGGAGGAGTGCCATGCGGCCGAAGCGGTCCAGGCCGACGTACTGGTCGCTACATGAAATCGGCTGCCATTCGCATTGCAGAGAAAGCGACGTACTCGTTCGAGGGTGTTGTGCTGTTAGCCTCTTCTCCAGCAAACCAATCGTCCAAGGCATCGTCGAATGAGGCTATGACCGCTTTGAGATTTTCTCGGACGGGTTGGGATGACTTTTTAATGAGCCTCTCTCTGGTCCAATCGTCGGATATCCCCCAAAACTCTGCATAACAAATTAGAATTCTTAGATTTTTTGGAACTATGATCGGGTTAATCGAGGTCCTTGGACTTTCGATATAGAACGCCCCGTAGAGTTGCCTCATCTCATCAATCGATAGTATCCTATTGCCATCCATCACAATTTCTCCAATCCGTAAATGGCGTCACGATGTTCAGGGCGTGAGCGCGCGCTTCATACTTTCGAACGCAGCCCAATAATCCTTCTGAATGTTCGGCGGGACCTGAGAGGATACCCGTGGCGCGCCCTCGGGACGTCATGGCTCCGGAAAGCATCGGGCTGAAAGCGACCGCCAGGGCGGCCAAACGGGTAGCAGAAATCGAGGATCAAAATAAATCGTAGAGTCGAGGAGTGACGCGGTGGCTGATGCTCCGTTTTCACTCCCCGCTCATCGAACCGGACGGGCGGTTTTCCCGCATCCGGCTCTCGGACAAGA
>JAABUJ010000627.1_pt1 | contig 65584 bp, 61 predicted proteins | sample 5559131 | NCBI WGS metagenome assembly JAABUJ01 (sample SAMN10711875, study PRJNA513366) | rock metagenome | isolation source: Antarctica rocks | place: Antarctica: Victoria Land, Mt New Zealand nord | collected 2016-01-07 | reverse complement strand
AGACCTTCAAGCGCGACTACGTTCGCTGTAATCCGTGTCCCACCGCCGAGATCGTGCTGGGTCAACTCGACGCCTGGTTTGAAGACTACAACAGCACTCACCCTCATAGCCGTCTTAAAATGCTTTCGCCGCGAGAGTTTATAGAGGCCAATTCTTCACTCGCCGTGTGTCCGGCTTGACGGGGGCAACTCCAGCTGGAGCCAACGTCGTGTAGCCCGCGAAACAAGGCACCATCGGCGCGGACCCTGCCCGGTTTCGGCAAGCATCAACATACCGGTGGGCACGGCTTCAGCGAAGTAACGCGCGAACGCTAACTCGTAATGCTCAAAGTTGTGCCGCCATCGACTAAAAGCTCGATGCCGGTGATATATCGAGCATCATCAGATGCTAAAAATACGACGGCTTTGGCAACATCCCAAGCATCGCCCATGAAACCCATCGGACATTGCTTAGTACGCGCCGCCCACATCGCCTCCGCGTCTGCCGAGCCATAGGCGTTGGTAAGACCCTGTTCCACCATCGGCGTCTTCATCAATCCTGGTAGCACGGCATTGATACGCACCAGACTCGGTGCGTATTCTGCGGCCGTGGCTCGAGTTAGGCTATTTATGGCCCCTTTAGATGCGTAATAACCAGCATACGGAATTCCGAGATAACGTTTGGATGCTATTGACGAGATATTTATGATCGAACCACCACCCTGAGCGGCCATTATCGGAGCTATGTACTTCATCGCTAAAAAACAACTCCGAACGTTCACCGCCATTACCTTTTCCCAAGACGCCAAGTCTGTCTCTGCAACTCCACCTGGGATAACGATTCCCACGTTGTTGTCGAGAATATCGACCCGCCCAAACGTCTCGTTCGCCACCTTCACCATCGCCAAAATGTCCGGCTCGCTGGATGCATCAACTTGAAGCGCGACAGCCTCACCCCCTTCGGCCTTAATTAACGCAGCCGTTTCGAGTGCAGCTCTTTCATTAAGGTCTGCACAGAGAACTTTTGCGCCTTCACGCGCCATTAGTACAGCTGTTGCCTTGCCATTGCCCCAGCCTTCTCCAACGGAACCGGCTCCGACGACGACCGCCGCCTTGCCAAGAAGTCGATCGCTCATCGAGCATGACTTAAATTAGTGAAACACCAGGTAATCAATCGGGTCGAAAGCTTGTAAGAGGTCATCAGTTTCCCATCTTCATCTGCTCGGGCTCAATCAAGTGGCTCCCCGCCCGCGTTCGTGGCCGTTCGCCGCGTGCGTTAGAAGGAAAGATCAAAGCGCTTCAATTCTTTGCGCAGCGACGAGAGCGCCGGACTTGGCCGAAGAGCAGCGGCTAGCGTGCGAGGATGGTGACGACGGCCACGGCGGGGCCGCCACCGAGGTGTCCGCCCGCGTTTTCGGCGAGCGCGACACGCGCGCCGTCGACTTGTCGGGCGCCGGCGCGCCCGCGCAATTGGTCGGCGAGCTCAACGAGTTGCGCCGCGCCCGTGGCGCCAACGGGATGTCCTTTGCTCAAGAGTCCGCCGCTCGTGTTCACCGGAATTCGACCCCCCAGTGTCGTCGCGCCCGAACGAAGCAGTTCAACGCCGTCACCGGCTGCGCACAGGCCGATCTCTTCGTAGATCGGCAACTCCGCGGCAGCGGTGGCGTCGTGCAGTTCGACCACATCGAGGTCGGTCGGGGCGACTCCGGCCCGCGCGTAAGCGAGGTCGGCGGCTCGCTGCGGCGCACTCGTTCCTCGTCCGTCGAGCGATGTCGTGACGCTACAAGCGAGGATGCGGATCGCATCGGCGCCGACGCGCTTCGCGTACTCCGGCGTGGAGAGCACCAACGCGGCCGCGCCATCACCGATCGGCGAACACATCAAGAGCGTGAGCGGAGCGGAGATTTCCCGGCTGGCCAGCACCTGATCCGCGCTCACCTCGTCGCGATATTGCGCCTTGGGATTGAGCGCTCCGTGATAATGATTCTTGACGGCGACGTCTGCGAAATCGCGCGGCGCAGCACCCGTCGCCTCCATGTACTCGCGCGCGGAGCGGGCGTAGACATCCATGAAGAACGAGCGAGACCGTCCGCCGGCGGGATCCGCAAGATCGCCGAACTCGTCCATCCCTTCGAGATCGACGGCGGTGCCGATCGCAGCAAACGCGCGCTCTTTGTCGGCGTGCACGAGCTTCTCCGCGCCGACGGCGACGGCAACGTCGACTTCGCCCGAAGCGACGGCTAGCCATGCGAGATGGAATGCGCTCGAACCCGACGCGCAGGCATTCTCAACGTTCATAACCGGCAGTCCCAAAAGACCGGTGTGCCGGAGTGCCGCCTCACCGCGAATCATCTCTTGTCCCGTCATCAACCCTGCGGCAGCGTTGCCGAACATCACGATCCCCGGCTCGGTAGCGGCAATGCCCGCATCGGCGAGCGCGTCTCGTACCGCCTCTTCTGCGAGCGAGCGCATCCCGCGCTCTGGAAATTTCCCGAACGGCGTCATCCCGACGCCCGCGATCACGACGTCTCTCATCTGTCCTCCGCTTTCGAGCTCTAACGCCCTTCGAACGTCGCCGTGCGCCGCTCGCGAAACGCGGTGGTGCCTTCGGCGAGATCGGAGGTGAACGCGAGGTCGGCGAACGATCGCGACTCGGTGCGCAAGCCGTCTTCGATCGTGCGCCCGAGCGCGCGCAGCATGGTTTGTTTGGCGAAGCGCTGCGCGAGCGGTGCCCGCGATGCAAGCCTCTGCGCGTAATCGAGCGTTTCCTCGAGGAGGCGCTCAGCCGCGATGACGCGATTGACGAGACCGATCCGCAGCGCGTGCTCGGCGCGGATGCGCTCGCCCGAGAGGACGATCTCCATCGCGTTCCCCAGGCCGATGATCCACGGGAGACGGATCAATCCGCCGTCGCACGCGTGGAAGCCCCATTTCACGTCCTGCAGACCGAACTCGGCGTTGGGCGAGCAGAAGCGGATATCGCACGCGAGTGCGAGTTCGAGTCCGCCTGAGAGCGCGTAACCGTTGACCGCCGCGACGACGGGCTTGTCGACGTCGAGATTTCGCGTGATGCCGCCGAAGCCCGGGCCATCGGTGAAGCGCGTGCGGAATTCCGGCGCCGGCGCCTGCGCGAAGGGCATCGTGTACGTCTTCAGATCCGCGCCTGCACAGAATGCCTGCGACCCGGCGCCGGTGACGACGGCGACGCGGGCGTCGCCGTCTTGAGCGAACTCACGCCAGCGCTCGCACAGTTCGTCGTTTGCCGCAAAATCGAGGGAGTTCATCTTCGGCGCGCGGTCGATCGTGAGCAGGCGGACGTGCCCGTGGCGCTCGTAGCGGATATCGCTCATCTTGAGCCCAAGCGTTCCCGTAACGAGGTCTTGAGAACCTTGCCGTAGCCGCTCTTTGGAAGCTCGTCGACGAAGTGGTACGCGCGCGGCCGCTTAAAGCGCGCGAGATACTTAAGACAAAAGTCGGCGAGCTCCGCTTCGTCGCAGTTTGCGCCCTCGGCACGCACGACGAACGCCACGACCTCCTCGCCCCACTCTGGGCTCGGGCGCCCGACGACGGCAACCTCACGCACGGCGTCGTGCTTGAGAAGAACCTCTTCGATCTCCCTGGGATAAATGTTCGTCCCGCCGCTGATAATCATGTCCTTCGCGCGGTCTTTGAGAAGGAGGTAACCCTCCTGATCGAAGGCGCCGATGTCGCCCGTATGTAGCCAACCGCCGCGCAGCGCGCGTGCCGTCGCCTCCGGGTCGTTCCAATATCCGCTCATGACGATGTCGCTTCTCGTGACGATCTCGCCCGTTTCGCCCGCAGCGAGCGGAGCGCCCTCGTCGTCGACGATATCAACCTCGCAGCCGATGCGGGCAACGCCGACCGATGCCAGCCGTTTTTCATAGCGCGGATGGTCGCGCTCCGCGTGCACCGACCGCGAAAGCGCGGTGATCGTCATCGGCGTCTCGCCCTGTCCGTAGAGCTGCACGAATTTGGGTCCGAACCGTTCGAGCGCATCGCGGATGTCGGCGACGTACATCGGACCGCCGCCGTACACGATCGTCTTGAGGTTCGTCACGTCGACTTCGTGGCGGGCGGCATACGCCGTCAAGCGCACGATCATCGTCGGGACGGCGAAGAAAGAAACGTTCGGATACGCGCGCACGAGCGCGAAGATCTCCGCTGCATCGAATCCACCTGACTCCGGGATCACGTTCACGGCACCCTTCGCGATGTGCGGGAGCGCGTAGAGGCCAGCGCCATGTGACAGCGGTGCGGCATGGACAATCGTGTCGCCCGGCGCGACGGAATCGATGTCGCAGAAATAGTTCATCGTCATCGCGACGAGATTGCGGTGCGTAAGCATCGCGCCTTTGGGGCGGCCGGTCGTGCCGCTCGTGTAGAAAAGCCAGGCGACGGCATCCGGCTCGACCGCAGCCGGCGGCAAGGCTTCCTCGACAGCGAGCGTTGCGTACAAGGAATCGTCGACGCGCAACAGTGTGCACTCGGTGCCCTCGGCAGCGAGCGCGCGGGTAAGCGGTTCATACAGATCGGCGTCGACGAAACACGCGCGGGCGCCGGCGTTGGCGATGATGTACGAGGCTTCGCGCGCATGGAGCTTGGCGTTGATGGGAACTGCGACGAGACCGGCATGCCAGCAGGCGAAAAGACACTCGAGGTATTCGGGGCGATTGAACATGAGGAGCGCGACCCGATCTCCGGGGCGTGCGTCATATCTGGACTCCAGCCCGCGCGCGATCCGCCCCACGCAGGCCGAGAGATCGCCGTAGCTTGCGCAGGCGCGGGTCCCCAACGCGATTGCCGTGCGCGCGCTCTCGCTACGGGAGGCGTTGTGCAGCAACGTGGCGATGTTCATCGCTCCGTCGCTCGAGCTACCAATCCTTCTTGCACGTCGACTCGGACTCTGGCCGAAAGGCGCGCGAAGCCGGGATGGCGGAAACCACCTTATACCAGGCGTGGGGTTCCTTGAGAGCTTCCTTCGGGACGACATCGACGACGTACATGTCGTGCGTGACCTGGTGATCGCGGGCCCGCCACTGCGCGTTGTGCGCGAAAATGTCGTCAAACCGCCGTTCGTTGAGGTTGGCAACGACTTTGTCGGCATCGACCGAGCCTGCAGCCTTCACCGCTTTGAGCCACTGAGTCGCCGCGGAGTAGTCGGCGGCTTGGACCTGCGAGGGTCGCAGCCCGCCGCCCATGCGTTTGGTAAATCGATCGGCCCACGCCCGCGCGCGTTTGTCCTCATTCCAGTACCAGGACGTCGTGATGCGAGAGCCGACGAACACATCGGGCAGCGCATCGACATCGGTAATATAGAGCAGTCCGATCGCGACGCGCATGTGCTTATCGATGCCGAACTGTTTGACTTGCTTCATCGTGTTGACGGTGTCGGTGCCGGCGTTTAGGACGCCCAAGACCTGCGCGTGCGAATTCTGAGCCGCGAGCAAGTACGAGGAGAAGTCGGCGGTGCCGATCGGGATCATGTCGGAATGAACGAAGCGCCCGCCCTGCGACTGCACTGCAGTTGTGAAATCGGCGAGCATCTGTTGGCCGAACGCATAGTTGGGAACGATACCGTACCAGGTTTTGCCGTCGCGCTCGCCGGCGATACTGCGGCCGGTCGACGCGGCGAACGAATAGGTGTCGTACGCGTAGAGATACGTGTACTTGCTGCACGCCGAACCGGTGAGCGCGCTGCTCGCCGCGCCGGTAACGATTTCGAGCTTGTGCTTCTCTTTGGCGACTGCGGAGACGGCGAGCGCTGCGCCGGAGTTGGTCACATCGAGCGCCAGCTCCGCGCCGGCGTCGAAGGCTTCACGCGCCTTCGCAGCGGCCTCGGGCGCGTTGTTGCGATGATCGACCGAGACGACCTCCACCGGGCGTCCCAAGACCGTTCCGCCGAAATCTTCGACCGCCATCTTCGCTGCTTCGACAGCACCATGACCGGAGAGGGCAGAATACGCGCCCGACATGTCTGTCAACACGACGATCTTGATCGGGGTGGTCTGCTCCTGTGCGTAGAGCGGCGCGGGTATCGCGAAGGGCGGAAGCACCGATAAGAAAGCGGCAATGATGGCGCGACGGATGCGATGAGCCTGCAATCTTCCCCCTCGTCAACGGAGCATCGGACTTAAATCAGATATTGTTTTCGTACCGCGAAGTTCCTCGATGTCAACAGCCGATTGAACGAAGTTATATCGGTGTCAGGGAGACTCTGGCTGTTTCCGTTTGTGGGACTCTCGTATTAAGATCACGCGTTCTTCCCGGTCTATTCGGAATTTTGCTAATCTTTAATGGCTTCGCGTAATTTGGTCACTAACTTCACAGGTATACTGCTACCGAAACATTTTTAAGGTGATGAAATGTTGCTCAGCGGCACTTGGAAGAGATCGACGCCGCGCGGAGCGCGTTCCACGCATACGTCCCGGCGCGATGACCAAAAACGTAGCGGCGGTGAGCGGCCACGTGCCCAGCTGCGTCGCGAGCGATACGGCGAGCGGGTTCGCAATGACCGCTGCGAGCCGACGCGAAAGGCGAACAGACCCCGACGATAGCGCGATTGATCGAATGCGATTTACGCCGCTCGAGGCCGTCCTCGGCGGATCAAGCGGAGGCTCGACGACCGATGAGACGACGGTCGGGCACGAACGCAGCGCGGGTTTGGGCGGTTCGGTTCGCCCGCGTTATCGCGCTCAGTGCAGCAGATAGTCGGGGCCAAGGGCGGCGCCCGCCTCCGGGTGCGTTTGATCGTAGCCGCGCGCATCGCACTGATAGCCGTGCACGATGCACTGATCCACCAGCGCCTTCAACGTCGGCGGCTCCCACGCGTTATAGAAATCGTAGTGGAACGAATAACCGCGCCCGCTCGAGAGCCGGACGAGGCTCGTATCGCTGCCCGCCGGGAAAGCCATCTTGAATTCGATCATCGGTACGGCCACCGGATAGCTTGCCGCGCAGCGCCCGGCCACCGGGTACGTCATGTGACTTTTGTGATCGGGCGAGTCGAGGTGCAATCCGTCCCAACAACTGGGAGCCTGATAGCGCACGTTCAGTTGCGAGCCGGGTACCTGCGCGCAGCTAGGAAAATCGGCGTTGTGCGAGGAGTTGCCACATTCCCAGCCTTCGACCGACGCAGCTAGAAATTCGTCTGGAAGCGCGTGGGAGTCGCCGACCACGAAGCGCAGGCCCGGCGGGAAGGGACGAACGCTCGTGTAGTCCAGTACGCCCGTCTTGTAATAGATGACTTGAGGGCCGGCCGGCAAGATCGTCTCGGTTCCGTTGTACATGGTGGGCATCCAGTACGCAGAGCGATCTGCGGGCGCTTTGCATGTCGTCGAGCCGGCTTGGAGTGAGGCCAGCGTGCTGCCCGCAAAGGTCGTGGTGTTGCCCAAGAACGTGTGCACGTGCGTCGCGCCCGGCTGATTAAAGAACACGATCGGATCGTCGGCTAAAGGCGTTCGGCTGACGGCACAGTTCGCTTGAAACTCGTGAAAGTAACGGTTTGGTGGCGTGGCCGAGGACGGTGTCACGCCCGTTACTTGCGGATCCGCCATCACATAGCCACTCGTCGGCGGTGGGGTGCTGCTCGATGAGGAGAACACTTGCATCTCGTACAGCGAGTAGCCGTATCCCGTTGCCCGCTGGGTGCCGGTCATCCGAAGATACTTGCCGGAGCCGTTGACCGCGAGCTTTTGCGTGCCGCCCGCGCCGTTTGTGGTTGCGTACAACGGCGTCCACGTGCTGGCGTCGTTCGAACTTTCGAGCTTGAACGCCTTACCGTAGGCCGCTTCCCACTGCAGCGTTACGCCGCAAATGCTCTGCACGCTGCCGAGGTCCACCTGTAACCACTGGGGATCGCTGAATGCACTAGACCAGCGGGTCGTCACCGTGCCGTCGAAGGCCGCACGCGCGCTGAGATTACCGTTCTGGAGCGACGATGAAGTGGCGACCTTATTGAGGGCAATATTCGTCGTACCACAGGCGCCTGGATTTGTCAGGCTCGCGCTGTCGAGCCGGCTCACATTGCCGCTCGCAGCTGGTAGGACTATAGGTGTGGACGCACTTGGCGTCCCCTGCGAACCGCCGCATCCGCTAACGGCGACCGCTAGAGTTGCACACACTACGAAGAACGGACCGGCAAATAATTTCGGGAGGTTGTGCATCTTTCTTTCTCACGAATTAACGGTGCATCAGTCGCTACTGTATCGACGGAGAACCGGCGGCATGACGGCTCAGCCTTTAATCGGCTCTGACGTAAGGCGTACAAGGAGGCGGAGCCCGGGAGCCTTCGTGGGCGCGACGATGTGAGCCAAAACAACAAAAATGTGATCGGCGATGTCGGACCGCGCGCGAGTCGCGATCGATATTCTGAAGTCGCCGAAATTCGTACCGGCTACCATCGCGCAGGAACGACAGCCATCGACAGCCAGCGCGAATCCGAGCCAACGTGCGCCGCATATCCGGACGCGAACCCGTCCGCTGCGGCCCGAGCGAGGGCCGCTCGGGCGCCCGCACGAACCTCGCCTGGTACGGCACGCGCTCGTCGACGTGCAGAACGTCGCTCGCGACGCTCGCACGACGCAAACGCGCGCGCCGGGGGAGCGCGCGATTCACGCGTCCCTCACCTCGAAGAACGCGGCAGCGCCAAGGAGTAGCATGCGGATCATCATCACCGGCGGAGCCGGCTTCATCGGGTCGCATATCGCCGATGCCTATGTCGCGGCCGGTCACGACGTGTGCGTCGTCGATAGCCTCTGGGAGAATGGCGGCGGACGGCGCGATAATCTTCCCGCCTCGGCGTCGTTCCAACACGTCGATATTCGCGACGCAGCGCTCGAGAGCGTCTTTGCCGACTTTAAGCCCGAGATCGTGAGCCATCACGCCGCGCAGCACAGCGTCGCGATCAGTTCGCGAGACCCGCAACTCGACGCACAAGTCAACGTGATGGGTCTCATCAACGTTCTGGACAACAGCGTCAAGGCCGGAGTGAAGAAAGTCATCTTCGCGTCGAGCGGCGCAACGTTCGGCGAACCCGAAAAGCTGCCGATCGACGAATCGACGCCGCAGCGGCCCGAGTCGCCGTACGCGATCACCAAGATGGTGGCCGAGCACTATCTGCGCTTTTATAAGGCGCAACACGGTCTCGATTTCACGGCGTTGCGCTACGGCAACGTGTACGGACCGCGGCAGGATCCCCACGGCGAGGCGGGAGTGGTCTCAATTTTCATCGGCCGCTTTCTCGCCCATCAGGGCATCAAAATTTACTGGGACGGCGAGCAAACGCGCGATTACATCTACGTCGGCGACGTCGCTGCGACGAACGTTCGCGCGCTGACGCGCGGCAGCGGCATGTGTTATTGCATCGGCACCGGGAAGAAGACGAGCGTGAACGAGATCTATCGCGCGCTCGTCGAAGTCACCGGTTTCGAAGCGCCGGTCGAACGGCTCGAACGCCGCGCGGGCGACGTGCGAGATGCTCAATTCGATTCGGCGCTCGCGCAGCGCGAACTCGATTGGAACGCCGAGACGTCGCTCGTCGAAGGCATGCGTAAGACTGTCGCTTACTTCCGCGAAAGGCTCCCCGCATAATGTCGTTCATCGATTGTTCCGGACGCGTCAGCATCGTCACGGGCGGCAGCCGCGGCATCGGTGCCGCGGCCGCCCTCGAGCTCGCTCGCGCCGGATCGCAGATCGCTATTTTCGATCTCGATGGCGACGAAGCGAGCCATTCCGCAGCGGAGATCGAACGGGAAACCGGTCGGAAAGCGCGCGGCTACGCCGTCGACGTCCGAAAATCGGAAGTGCTCGCGCGCATGTGCGATGCGGTCGCGGAAGACTTTGGCGGCATCGATCACCTCATCAATAACGCGGGCGTGCAATTCGTCGCGCCCCTGGCCGATTTTCCCGACGACAAGTGGGATCTCGTCACGTCGATCAACTTGGACGGCGTCTTTTACGCAACCAAAGCCGTCTGGCCGCACCTCGTCGCGCGCAAGCGCGGTCGCATCGTCAATATCGCAAGCGTTCAAGGCATCCTCGCATCGCCCTACAAACCCGCGTACGTCGCCGCCAAGCACGGCGTCGTTGGATTTACCCGCGCGGCGGCGCTCGAAGGCGCGGCACTCGGCATCACGGTCAACGCCGTGTGTCCGGGTGCGGTGATGACCGATCTCGTCCGCAATCAGGCGCCGCAGCTCGCCGCGTCGTTTGGCGGCAACATGTCGGACGAAGAAGCGCTCGAGCGCGGCTTTCTCGAATCGATGCCGACGAAACGGTTCATCGTTCCGCAAGAGGTCGCCCAGCTCTGCGTCTATCTCTGTACCGACGCCGCTCGCTCCATTACGGGCGCGCCGATTTCCATCGATGGCGGGTGGTCCGCACACTAACGTCTTTCGGGAGAAACGAATGGCCGCTCACGTTCTCGCCCTGTATAACGTCCCGACCGATCCGACGCACTTCGAGCAGTACTACCACGGTACGCACGTGCCGATCGCAAAGCGCTTGCCGGGCCTGCGCGCGTATTCGATCAACGTCGGCGCGATCGGCTCGCCGGCCGGTCTCGCCCCGTATTACCTCATCGCGACCCTAACGTTCGACTCGATGGCGGCGATTCAAACGGCGCTGCAGTCACCCGAAGGTTTAGCCACGGTCGCCGATGTGCCGAATTTCGCCACCGGCGGCATAACGCTGATGATGTACGAATCGCGCGACGTGTGAGCGGCGCTCTTCCCGCCGAAGCGCGAGCTTAGCCCACGACGAAATTCACGAGCTTATCGGGAACGTAGATTTCCTTGCGGATCGTTTTCCCCGCGAGGTACGCGCCGACGTTGGCATCGGCGCGCGCACGCGCGAGCGCATCGCTTCGCGCGATGCCCGGCGCGACGGCGAGCCGCGCGCGGATCTTGCCGTTGACTTGCACGACCAGTTCCAGCGTCGCGACGGCCAGAGCCGCAGGGTCGGCGGCGATCCAGCGTTCGAGATGGACCGACGACGTATAGCCGTAGCGGAACCACAACTCGTCAGCAATGTGCGGCGCGAAGGGCGCCAGCACGATCGGCAGGGCGTGGGCGGCGTACAGCGCGGCAGGATCGTTCGGCCCGCCCGGGCTCTGCAGGAACTTCGTTAAGGCATTGACGAGTTCGTCGAGCCGCGCGAGCGTCGTGTTGTAGTGAAAACGTCGGGTCGCCGTTTCCTCGGCACCGGAACGCAGCGCCGCGTGCACGGCGCGCACGAGCGCTCGCTGTGCGTCGCCCGCCATTGCGGGAAGCGCGTCGAGCGACGCTTCGCGGACGCGCGCGGCGAGCGGCTCCGCCGCGCGCCAGACGCGATCGAGGAAGCGCACGCGTCCCGCGATGCCGTCGTCGGTCCACTCCATCGTATCCTCGGGCGGCGTCGCTTTGAGTAAGAACAGCCGCATCGCATCGACGCCGTGGCGCTCGGCCGTATCGTCGATGCCGACGACGTTGCCGCGACTCTTGGACATCTTCTCGCCGTTGCGCAGCACCATGCCCTGATTGAACAGCCGCGCGAACGGCTCGTCGGACCCGTGAACCCAGCCTTTGTCGTAAAAATATTTGTAGAAGAAGCGCGCGTAGAGCAGGTGCAGCACGGCGTGTTCGGCGCCGCCGATATACTGATCGACGTTGAGCCACGGATCGACGCGCGCCGGGTCGAACGGTCGCTCGACGTTGGCGTTGTCGAGATAGCGCACGTAATACCACGACGATTCGAAGAACGTGTCCATCGTGTCGCTCTCGCGTCGCGCGGGCTTGCCGCAGCGCGGACACGTCGTGTTGACGAACCGCGGATCGCGCGCGAGGGGCGAACCTTCGCCCGTGATCGGCACGTCGGCGGGTAAGATAACGGGCAACGCGTCGTCCGGCAATGCGACTTCGCCGTGCTCGTCACAGTAGACGATCGGAATCGGCGTTCCCCAATAGCGTTGCCGCGAGATCAGCCAATCGCGAATGCGATAGTTGACCGTCCAGGTGCCGCGTCCGGCCGCGGCCAGCGCGTCGCCGATCGCGCGCCGCGCGTCATCTCCGGCCAGTCCGGAAAATTTGGCGCTCGCGATCAAGCGGCCGTCGTCGGTATACGCGCCTCGCGGCGGGGATGCATTATCGGCGCCGGGGTCTTCGACGACCCGAACGAACGGCAACCCCATTTTCGTCGCGAAATCGAAGTCGCGCTCGTCGTGCGCCGGCACGCCCATGACCGCGCCGGTACCGTAATCGGCGAGGACGTAATTCGTCACCCAAATCGGCACCCGTTCGTTCGAGAGCGGATTGCGAGCGTAAGCTCCGGTGAAGACGCCCGTCTTCTCCATGAGGCTCGTGCGTTCGAGTTCGGATTTATTTTTCAGCGTCGCGGCGAATGCGTCGATTTCGGCGCGTTCGCGATCCCGCGTGGCGAGGATCCGAGCGACGAGCGGATGCTCCGCGGCGAGCGCGAGAAACGTGACGCCGAAAAGCGTATCGATACGCGTCGTATAGGCGTCGATGCGATCGCTCGAATCTTCGAGATCGAACGAGAACGTCACGCCTTCGCTACGGCCGATCCAGTTGCGCTGCATCGAGCGGATCTTTTCGGGCCACCCGTCGAGGCCGTCGATGCTCGCGAGCAGCCGATCCGCGAAGGCGGTGATCTTCAAAAACCATTGCGAGAGATTGCGGCGTTCGACGAGCGAGCCGCAGCGCCAGCAGCGGCCATCTTCGACCTGCTCGTTGGCGAGGACGGTCTGGTCTTTAGGGCACCAGTTGACCGGCGCTTCGCGCTTGTACGCGAGTCCGTCCGCGTAGAGGCGTAAAAACAGCCACTGATTCCAGCGGTAGTAGCTCGGCTCGCACGTCGCGAGTTCGCGCGACCAATCGTAGCCCGTGCCCATCAAGCGAATCTGGCGTTCCATGTTCGCGATGTTGCTGCGCGTCCAGACGCTCGGATCGATGCCGCGCTCGATCGCGGCGTTTTCGGCGGGCAGACCGAACGCGTCGAAGCCCATCGGATGGACGACGTTGTAGCCCGCCATCCGGTTCATGCGCGCGACCGCGTCGCCGAGCGTGTAATTCTTCGCATGTCCGACGTGCAGATCGCCCGATGGATATGGCAGCATTTCCAGCACGTAGCGTTTCTCGCGCGCGTCGTCGTCGTCGGCGCGGTACAGGCCCGTGCGTTCCCACTCGTCCTGCCAGCGTTGTTCGACGCTACGGAATTCGTAGGTCTGCGGGGTCCGTTCTTCGAGCATCTCGATTTTATTCGGGCGTCCGGGCCCTTCCGGCCTTGCGGTACGCGAGGCGTGCGTGATTGACGAGCATGCATCTTCGCCTTCCGCTCGTCGTGGGCGTCGTCGGGCTCGCGGTCGCGGCCGCGTTCGTGCGCGCGCACGCCCCCGCCGCCGTGCCGTCAGTCGCTCTCTCGATGTCGAGCCCCTCAGCCTCGGCCGCCGCGTCGCTCGCACCGTCCGTGCGGCGATCGCAAACGCAGCGCGCGGCCGCCGAGACGATCGTCGTTTACGTCGCCGGGGACGTCGTCCGGACCGGCATCTATACGCTGTCGCGCCGCAGCCGGGCGGCCGATGCTCTACGTGCGGCGGGGGGCGCTCGCGCCGATGCCGATCTCGTCGCGCTCAACCTCGCCGCCCCGCTCGCCGACGGTGACGAAGTTGCCGTCATGTCGAAGAACGCGGCGCTTCCCGCTGCGCCTCGTCGCTCTCGGCGCGCGGTTTCCGGCGTGACGATCGGGGAGCCGCAACGGCCCGCTCGCCGCCGTAAGCGAAAAGCGCCGCGTAAACGCCACGCCGGTTACGCCGGTTCTGCCGTTTCCACCGGCCGCCCCGCCGAGGCCGATGCGGAAAGCGACGCGCCGCGGGAGATCGTCGATCTGAATCGCGCCGATGCGAGCGAGCTCGAGTCGCTGCCCGGTATCGGCGCCGCACTTGCCGAGCGCATCGTCGCGGTTCGCGAGGCGAGCGGCCCATTCGCGTCCGCCGACGATCTCCTCGACGTCGGCGGCATGACGCAAGGCCGTCTCGATGCCTTGCTGCCGTACATCACCGTCCGTTGAATCCGGCTCAGCTATTTAACTCCGATGGGCCAAGCGATTTCCGTTTCCGTTTCGTGGTAGATCTCGCGAGGGGCTTCGCCGAGGACGTGACCGTCCTTGACGACGCGCTCTGCGATCGCGTCGTACACGGCGCTGATCTCGGGATAACGAGCGCGTTCGTTTGCGATCGTAACGCACGCAGCCGCGGTGCCCGCAAGCTCGCGCCGTTCGATGACGGCCTCATCGAAGGCGCCGGCATCGCAGGGCACGCAAACCTCGACCTCGCCTTCGCGCTCGGCCTCCACCTTCTCGTGAAAGATGGCGAATGGAGCGCCGGCTTCGGGAATGCCGGCTCCGCGCAGCACCTCACGCATCTCCGAGATCGATTGCGCGACGAACGGGGAGATGTCCGCGAGTTTGAGGCGTCGCCGTACGCTCGTGATCGTCGCAGGCGCGAGTTCTTTCGTGGCGATTTGAAAGTCCATAGAACGGTTATTCCGGATCGGCGGCCATCAAAACGAACGGCGCTCGATTCCTTCGAGCGCCGTTCGTTTCACCGGGGTCGGGTGCGGCTACCAGCCGCCGCCCGAATCCCCACCACCACCACTGCCGCTATCGAAACCGCCGCCGCCGCTGTCGAAGCCGCCGCCGGACGAGCCGTAGTCGCCGAAGGACGAACCGCCCATATCGGCTTGGCCGGCGTCGGATTGCCAACCGCCGGCGTCGGCCTGTTGACCGCTGTCGCCGCCGACGAAGCCCGCTTGGTCCCCGCCGCTCAAACCGCCATCGTGACGACCGAACAATTCGTTTCCGAGGAACGCGCCGCCGAGGCCGCCGAGGAGCCCGCTGAAGAACCCGCCGCCACCGCCCATCATACCGCCGCCCATGCCGCCGCCGTAGCCCGGACCCGGGCCGTACCCCGGTTGACCGCCGTAGCCCGGGGGCATCCGACGCGGACCGGACATCGCGCGGAAGATCGCGCGGATGATGAGGAAGCCGGCCACGAGGATGAGGATCAACCAGATCAAGGACATACCGCCTCCTAAAGACGAGGTGCTGGCAGCGGGTGCGAGCTGACGCTGCCGTTGTGCGCCGCCGAGCGACCGCTCGTGACCGCGATAATCGTTAAGGACCAGATCGACACCGGTGGAGATACCTTCGTCGAAGTTCCCCGTACGGAAGTACCCACGCATCGCCTGACGGACGCTATCGAAGGTACCATTCGGGAAAAAGGCGCGCGATGCGCGATCTCCGATGATACCGTCTTTTTTCTCGGCCTTCGCGAGGAAGATCATGACGCCGTTGACCTGCTGCTGCGCGAATGCTTTTTCGGCTGCCGCCTGAGCCGTCTCGTTGCCGAGCGAGGGCACGGTGACGACGACGACTTCTTTGCCAGTCTGCCGGTTAAAATCGCCGATCTTCGCATTGAGGCTGGAGACCGTCGTGGCGTTGAAGAGGCCGGCGCCGTCCTGAACGAAGTCGCGTGCGAACGCCGGAAGGCCGAGCGCTGCGACCGCGAAGATCGCGGCGAGCGCGGCACCGACGACTTTGGTGGGGGCGTGCAATCTAGTCACGCGGCCTTCTACCCCACATGCGCCCGATTGTTTCCATCACCGCGTCACGGTGACGACCGCGACGCCGACGATGCTGACGACGAAAATTGCGATGAACACCCAGATCGCTGCTTTCTTGAGCGTATCTTTGAGCTGACGGGTGCGCCGCGAGCGCACCTTCACGACGTTCGCGCCTGCTGTGCATCCGGAGCGCCCCACAGCCGTTCGAGGTTGTAAAACGTTCGTTGCTCGGGCGTAAAGACGTGGGCGACGATGGGGCCGAGATCGATGAGGATCCAGCCGCCGTCCGCGTACCCCTCCGTGCGGGCCACCGCAAAGCCCGCCTCGCGAGCTTTTGCGACGATCGCGTCGGCGATGGCCCGAGTTTGAACGACGGAGCGCCCCGTCGCGATCACGAAGGCGTCGGCCACGATCGTGCGGCCTTCCAGCGGTAGCGTCAACACATCGCCGGCTTTGAGGTCGAGTGCGGCTTCGCGCACCAGGTCGAGAAGGTCAGGCAGAGAGCGGTCTCCTTTCACGGGATTCGTACGTCGCGAGTGCGGCGAGCGTCTGCGGGGCGATTTCCAGGTGCCGCCCCTTCAGATACGTCACGGTCGACAATAGCACGGCGAGCATCGCTCCTTCGAGATCGACGAACGCGAGTTCTGCATAGCGCGCGCGATCGGCGAAGGTTCGCCCCGGTTCGAGGCCGTCCGCGAGGTACACGATGGCATCGAGGCGCGACATGTGCGGTGCCGCGACCGTGTGGCGCGCGATCGCGCCGAGCACGCGCGAATCGCTCACGCCGAAACGCTCGCGTGCGAGTTCCGCGCCGAGACGCGCGTGGAGCACGATCGGATTGCGCCTCTCGAAGACGTCGATCGCCAGGCCGCGCGCCTCGCACTCGGCGAGCAACCGCGCAACGCTGTAGAGCCGTGCGAGATCGTGGAGCATGCCCGCGAGGCGGGCGCGGCCCGCATCTTCGCCGTGGTGCTGTGCGAGGCGATCGGCCAAACGCGCGACCCGAACGGTATGGGCGTAGCGATGCTCGCCGCCGATCTGCGCCCGCACTTCGCGCGCCATCGAACCGAAGCTACGCGTCATCGCCGGAGGCCAATTCGCTTTCGAGCGCTGCCAGGCGGAACCGGTACAACTCCCCGCGCAGATGACCGGCCCACATGACGACCGCGTTCTCACCGTTATCGCTGTAGTACGCGCGCCGCGTCGATACGACCGTAAAGCCGTACTTTTTGTAAAGCGCCTGCGCGATCGTATTGGACTCGCGCGCTTCGAGCGTGATCCACGACGCGCCGCGGTCGATCGCTTGGTGCAAGAGATGAACCAGCATCGCTTCGCCGTACTTTTTGCCGCGCGAATCCGGGTGCACGGCGATCGTCGTGATGTGCGAATCTTCGAGAATCACCCAAATACCGCCGTACGCGACGATCTCACCGGTTTTCGGGTCGCCCATGCGGCCCACGAAATAATGCGCGAGCTTGTTGTCGCTGAGTTCGCTTGCGAAGGCGCTCGGCGGCCACGACGTCGAGAACGACAGCGCTTCGATTCGCATGACGGCGCGGATATCGGCCTGCAACATGCGCGAGATCGTCATGCGTTGCGGACGACCGGCGCTGCGCGGGTCGAGTTCGGCCCGCATCGCTACGGCGTCGTCTCCGAAACGGTGCTGCGCTCATGCGCGAGGCTCCGCTCGGCGTAGTGCGCTTCGCCGTAATCGGCCCCTAGCGCGTGAGGCGAACCGGCGAACGGCACTTGCGCGCCCCCCGCGGCGTTCGCAGCGAGGGCGCGACGCGCGATGGCCAGAGCCGGAGATAGCGTTTGCGACGCAACGGCGAGCACGGTGATGCCGCGTTCGCCGAGCGCGGGAGCCGCGCCCTCCGCAGCTCCGAAGCAGCGCAGCTCGAAGCCGTGCGGCAGTTCCTCGCCGAACGCCTCGGCGATGGCCGCATAGGGTCCGCAAACGATCCGTTCGCGCCAGCCGGCCCCCCCGCCGGGCAGGAGGCGCACGCGCAGACGCACGCAGGCGATCCCGGCACGGCCGTGCACGAAAGCCGCATGCGTGCAGTCGATCTTTGGCGGCGAAACGGCATCGTAGGACGAGATGCCCGCCAGCGGCAACTTCGCCGCGAACGCCAGGCTCTTGGCATACGAAAGCGCGATTCGCAGGCCCGTGAAGCCACCCGGACCCGTCCCGACCGCAATTCCCGCAAGGGCCGCAAAGGGGACGCCGGCGAGCGCCTCGTCGACGATCGCTAAGCCGCGTTCGAGGGCGTCGTTCCCGGTGGTTGCGGCAACGCGCGGCGGCACGCGTTCGTCGCTCGAGAGGAGCGCCGCGGAAAACGGCCCGAGGGCACCGTCGATACCGAGCCAGAGCTCGCTCACGGGCGCTCGATGCGAAGCTCGCGCGGCGCAGCTCCGGCGCCCGCGATATGGATTCGGATCGCCCGCGCGGGCACGAGCTCGGGCAAGCGTTCGGGCCACTCGACGAAGGTGATCCCCTCGGCGCCGAAGGCCTCCTCGAGCCCGAGTTCGCGTGCTTCCGAGCGATGTTCGATCCGATAGAGGTCGAGGTGCTCGACCGGCGGCACGCCGCCATAGCGATGCCAGAACGTGAAGGTCGGACTCGCGACCTCTGCGTTGCTTCCGAGGGCCCGCAAAACAGCTGCGACGAAGGTCGTTTTCCCGGCGCCCAAATCGCCTGCGAGCGCGATGACGTCGCCCGGTCGGAGTTCGCGCGCAAAGGAAACGGCGACGTTTTCGAAGGCTGCGAGATCCGGCGCTCGCACGACGGTCAGGCGCAAAAAGAAGTTCCGAGGGCTAACGCGAACCCAAATCTCATGTGGTTGAGGGCGAACGACGTACTGGTCGGCGTGATTACCGGCGTCTGCTCGGCGGTCGTCGCGGCGCTGTTCGAGGCGTTTTTCGTAACGGCGCGTTTTCTTTCACTCGGATCGCACGGCGGCGGGCTCGGCAGCAAGATCTTTTTCATCGCCATCGTGGGCGCGCTCGTCGGCGGCATCGTCGGGTTTTTCGTGGGAGCGGTCATCAAGCCGCGCCCGCAGGTCCGCTAGGCATCGCTCGTTCTTCGCCGGGATTCCGGCGCTCGCCCCGCCGGGCACGAGCCCGGCTTCCTCACGGGATTAGATAGTGGAGTCAGATCGAGTTTCGTTAGTCAACGTCGAAGACGAGATGCGCGAGAGCTATCTCTCGTACGCGATGTCCGTCATCGCGTCGCGCGCGCTCCCCGACGTGCGCGACGGCTTCAAGCCCGTGCAGCGCCGCATTCTTTATGCGATGCGCGAGATGAATCTCACCCCCGATAAGCAGCACCGCAAAAGTGCCGGCGTCATCGGTGAAGTCTTGAAAAGCTTTCACCCGCATGGGGACTCGTCGGTGTACGATGCGCTCGTGCGGATGGCGCAAGACTTCACGTTACGCTACCCCCTCGTCGACGGCCACGGAAACTTCGGCTCGATCGACGGCGATCCACCGGCGGCCTACCGTTACACCGAAGCGCGGCTGGCGCGCATCGCCATGGAAATGCTCGCGGACATCGATAAAGATACCGTCGACTTCGTCCCGAATTTCGATAACCAGGGAACGGAGCCGGTCGTCTTACCGGCGCGGCTGCCGCAGCTGCTCGTCAACGGGTCGTCGGGTATCGCGGTCGGTATGGCGACGAACATTCCGCCGCACAACGTCGGCGAGATTTGCGACGCGATCGCGTATATCGTCGAGCACGACGGCGAGTCGCCGGAATTCATCGACGACGCACTCGCGGATATCGTGGCAGGCCCCGATTTTCCCACCGGCGGCTCGCTGCTCGGGCGCGAAACCATCCGGAATGCGTATCGCACCGGGCGCGGGTCCGTGATGATGCGCGGCAAGGCCGAGATCGAAGAAGAGAAGGGTCGCTTCCGGATCGTCATCACCGAGGTGCCGTTCCAAGTGACGACGGCACGCATCGTCGAAGCCATCGCCGAAGCGTATGCTGAGAAAACGATCGCCGGCATCTCCGCGCTGACGAACGAGAGCGACCGCAAGGGTATCCGCATCGTCGTCGATCTTAAGCGCGATGCGACGCCGAACGTCGTCCTCAATCAGCTCTACAAGCATACGCCGCTGCAAACCAGCTTTGGCTTTAACATGCTCGCGCTCGTGCCGGCGCCATCCAACGTTCCGGGCGCGGCGCAGACGCTCGAGCCGCAGGTGCTCGGGCTGCGCCAGATGCTCGAGCACTTCGTCGCGCATCGCCGGGTCGTCATCCGGCGCCGCACCGAATACGAACGCAATAAAGCGCGCGAGCGCGCGCACATCCTCGAAGGCTTCCGGATCGCCCTCGACAACATCGACGAAGTCATCCGCATCATCCGCGAGAGCGATTCGACCGAGGCCGCGCGCGAGCGGCTCGTCGAGCGCTTCAAGCTAACGGTCCTTCAGGCTAATGCGATTCTCGATATGCGTTTGCGGACGCTCACGAGTCTCGAGCGGCAGAAGATCGAAGACGAATACAACGCGCTGCTCGCGATCATCTCCGATCTCGAAGATATTTTGGCAAACCCCTCGCGCGTCATCGCGATCATCAAGACCGATTGCGAAGATATCAAGAGACGCTTCGGCGACGTCCGGCGCACGACGATTTCGCCGCTCGAAGACGAGCTCAACATGCTCGACATCATTCCCGATGCGACGGTAGTCGTGACGTCGACGGTCGGCGGCTACATCAAGCGGATCGGGGTCGAGACGTTTCGCTCGCAAAATCGCGGCGGCCGGGGCGTCATCGGCATCGCGGGCCTCAAACCTGAAGACGTCGTGCAAAACTTCTTTATGGCGACGACGCACCAGCACGTGCTGTTCTTCACCAATAAGGGTCGCGCGTATCGGTTACGGGCGTACGAAATACCGGACTCGTCGCGGCAAGGCCGCGGCACGGCGCTCGTCAACCTGCTGACCTTGCCCGCAGACGAAGTCGTTACGGCGGTGTTCCCGATTCGCGAATTCGCCGAAGATCGATATCTCGTGATGATTACGCGACGCGGCGTCATCAAGAAGACGTCGCTGCGCGAATTTGCAAATATCCGGCGTAGCGGTCTCAACGCCGCCGGTCTCGATGAGAACGACGAATTGCTCACGGTCGATCTCTCCAACGGTTCGGACACGATCATCCTCGGCACCAAGGACGGCATGGCCGTCCACTTCTCCGAGCAGAACGTTCGGCCGATGGGCCGCAACGCGCGCGGCGTCCGCGCGATCACGCTCGCACCGGGGGATTCCGTCGTCGCGATGGACGTGGAAGAAGCCGAACGCCGTGAAGTGCTCATCGTTACCTCGCAGGCGTTCGGCAAACGTACGCCGCTGGCCGAGTATCGCCGCACGCGACGCGGCGGCAAAGGCATCAAAGCGTTCGCGAAAGAGAAAGATATCGGGTCGGTCGTCGATCAGATTCTCGTGAACGAAAGCGATGAAGTCTTATTGATGACTTCCGGCAATCAGGTCATTCGAATCCGCGTGGCGGAGATTCGCCAGACCGGACGTGCCGCCAAGGGAGTGCGCCTGCAACGGCTCGCACCGGGTGACGAGGTCATCGCGATCACGAACCTCGGCATTCAGTCCGCGCAGATCGAAACGATTACGGGCGAGGCGCCCGCCATCGATGGCGAAGTCGCGACCGTGCTCGAGCAGCCGTCCGCGGCGTCGCTCGAAGTTGCGGAACTCGACGATCCGGTCGACGACCCGGCGGACGAATCCGGGGACGGGTCGAGCGACGGCGCTTAGCGCGAGCGTCCGGCGGCTATGACGACGGTGCCGCCGGCGTCTGCGCGGTAAGCGGTTCGACGAGATCGCCCACGCTCGGCCGGTCCCCCGAACTCGAAAACATGACTTCGAGGTAGCGATCGAAGACTTGCGTGACGGTCAGCGTGATCGGGGTCGCGCGCCGGCTGTGATCGGCGTGCGCGAAATCGCGCAAACCGTCGCCCGGCCGGACGCCGCGCTTGATATCGACGAGCGCGAGCGGAGGCGTCACCCGGATGACGTGCGCGATGTGTTCGAACGCGAGCGGAACCTTCGCGAGCGTCGCCGGAACGCTGCGCGCCCACGATATCTCCGGGACGCTTTCGAAATCGCCTTCGTTCGCATTCGAAGGCGGATCGCTATCCAAATTGATGGCTTGGTCGACGATGAGGCTCCCGGTGATGCAGTTCGTGACCGCCAGATGCGTCCGGGCCGCGACGCGGCCGCTGGCGTTTGGAAGGCCCGGCAGCATCGGGCGTAGATCGAACGGGGCGAGAACGAGGTAGTCGGCGCCCGCCTTGCGGCAATCGTCGAGCGTCGGTGTGGTCGCGCCTGCGTACGGCACGATGTTCGCGCCCACGTAAGCTGCGATCAGCTTGTTCCAAAGCGCCGGTGACATCGTCGCTGAAGCCTGGTCGGTGACGGTCGCAGCGACGAGCACCGTCAGCGGGGTCGTTCGCGCGAAGACCGGGTATGCCGTCAGGGCGGCGACGCCTGCGCCGAGCGCGAGGGCGCCGAACGCCGCCCGCAACCGCACTACGGGTGGGGCGGTCCAACGGGTCGGAGGTTTTGAAAATACCATGAGTGCACTCCCCGATGTCTCGCAGACCACGTTCCAGAGCGACGTTCTCGCGAGCGACCAACCGGTTCTCGTCGACTTTTGGGCTCCCTGGTGCGGTCCGTGCCGTATGCTGGCGCCGGTCGTGGAAAAAATTGCCGCCGCGCACGAGGGTCGCATGAAGTTCGTGAAGCTGAACACGGATGAAAGCCCGAGCATTGCCGGCCAATATCACGTCTCGGGTATTCCGTGCCTCATCCTCTTTAAAGGCGGCGAGGCGGTCGACCGTATCGTCGGCTTCGTCCCGGAAAACCAGATCTCGTCGATGCTCGCAAAGCATCTCGCCGCCGCGTAGCCTCTCCGGGCCCGGCCGGTGAGCCTTCGGGAGCTTCCCGCGATGCATCGGTTTCTGGACGAACCGGAGGTTGCGGGCTTCGCAGCACTCTTCGGAACGACCGCCGTGAAAACGGCGGTCGATGCCGTTTTACGCGACGTTCGCACGAGCGTCGTGCGCGAGGCCGCGCCCGTCCCAGCGTTCGAGGTGATGCTCGGCCGCGTCCGCGCGCGTTTGGCGCGTGAAGAGAACGACGGGCTCGTCGACGTCCTCAACGGCACGGGCATCCTGCTGCACACCAATCTCGGGCGCGCGCCGCTCGCTCGCGAAGCGCTCGAGGCGATCGTCGCCGTCGCGGGCGGTTACTCGAATTTGGAATTCGATTTAGAGAGCGGGACGCGCGGCTCGCGCTATGCGCGCGTCACGTCGCTCTTACGCGCTACGACGGGTGCGCAAGATGCGCTGGTGGTGAACAATTGCGCGGCCGCCGTGCTCGTCATTCTCGACACGTTCGCGAAAGGCCGCGAAGTCGTCGTCGCGCGCAACCAGCTTGTCGAAATCGGCGGCGGGTTTCGCTTGCCCGACGTATTGCGGCGCAGCGGCGCGACGCTCGTCGAGGTCGGTACGACCAATCGCGTGTACGTGCGCGATTACGAACGCGCGCTTTCGCCGCAGACGGCGCTCTTGATGCGCAGCCACATGTCGAATTATACGATCGAGGGGTTCACCGCCGACGTCGCCGCGGCCGACCTCGCGGCCCTGGGGAAACGTGCGGGCGTGCCGAGCGTCGAGGATCTCGGAGGCGGCGCGCTCGTCGATCTCGTCCCGTACGGTTTACCGTACGAGCGCACGGTCATCGATGCGGTAGCCGACGGCATCGATCTCGTCGCGTTCTCGGGCGATAAACTTTTGGGCGGGCCGCAAGCCGGCATCATCGTCGGCACCGCCAGCGCCATCGCGCGCATGCGCTCGAACCCGTTGCTGCGGGCGTTGCGCGTCGACAAGGCGACGCTCGCCGCGCTCGCTGCGACGCTGCGGCTCTACGTGCAGCCGGCCGGCCACGAGCAGATTCCGTTTTATGCGATGTTGCGGGCGACGCAGGCGGATCTACGCGCACGCGTGCACGCTTTCATCGCGACGCTCGGCGACGCGTACGACGAACGCGTCGCGGGTGTCGAAACGCTCGCCTACGCGGGCGGCGGCGCCGCACCGATGGCGACGCTGCCGTCCTACGCGCTGGCGCTCCACGACACGGGCACCAGCCCCAATGCCCTCGCCGCGCGCTTGCGCGCGCGGGCGCCGCGCGTCGTCGCTCGGGTCGAGGGGAGGGCCGCGCTCGTCGACTTCCGCACGATCGCGCCCGAGCGCGAACCCGAGCTCGCGCGCGCCATCGTGACGGCCCTCGGCTAGCCGTGCATATCCTGGGAACGGCGGGCCACGTCGACCACGGCAAGTCGTCGCTCGTGCGCGCGCTGACGGGCACCGACCCCGATCGCTGGATCGAAGAGCAACTGCGCGGGATGACCCTCGATCTCGGCTTCGCGCATCTGCGCTTCCCCGATGGCGTCGAAGCGGGCATCGTCGACGTGCCCGGACACGAGCGTTTTCTGCATAACATGCTCGCCGGTGCCGCGGGCATGGAACTCTTGCTCTTGGTCATCGCGGCAAACGAAGGGCCGAAGCCGCAGACGATCGAGCACCTCGCGATACTTCAGTATCTTAACGTCAAACGGACGATCGTCGTGTTGACGAAATCCGACACCGTCGACTTCGAAGAGCTGGCCTTTACCGAAGAACTGGTGCGCGAAGCGCTCGCGGGTACGATCGCCGAGAACGCAGACTTCGTTGCGGTCTCGACGATCACGGGCGACGGGCTCGACGACTTACGCGCCGCGATCCATGCCGCGCTCGTCGCACTGCCCTCGCGCGCCCCCGGGGCGCCCGCGTATCTCCCCATCGATCGCGTCTTCGCCTTACCGGGCCACGGTACGATCGTGACCGGCACGCTAATCCAAGGCGCGATCGCCGTCGGCGATCAACTGGCGCTCGCACCGCTCGGGCGCGACGTCCGCGTGCGCAGCGTGCAAGTCTTCGGCGAGAAACGCGATGCCGTTGCGGGCGGTTCCCGCGTCGCGATCAACCTGCCCGGCGTCGAAACGCACGAGATCGCGCGCGGCGCGGTGCTCGCGAGCCCGCAGTTCGTCACGCGCGCGAACGTCGACGTTCGCTTTCGCGCTTTGCCTGCTGCGCTGCCGCTGTTGAAACGGCGCACGCCCGTGCGCGCGTATCTGGGCTCGGCTGAGATCATCGGGACGCTGGTGTTCGCGAAGGTTCCGCCCGATGCGGGCGAGATCGACGCAAAACTCTTCTTGCGCGAAGCGACCGTCGTCTTTCCCGGTGCTGCCTTCGTCGTGCGCCGGCTCTCACCCAAGACGCTGCTCGGGGGCGGTACGATCGCGGGGGTCGATGGGTCGGTCGCGACGGCGGAAAACGGCGATGATGCCTCGGTTGCCGCGGTCGCGGCGGCCCTGCGCGATGTCGAACTCGCGGGCGCCACCGCCGCGCGCGTCGGTGCGAGCGCGAACGTTCGCGAAGATGTCGCAGAGTCGATTCTCGCGCAACTCGTCGAAGACGGACGCGCGATTCGCGTCAATAAACCCGTTGCGTACGTGGATGCGACGCTCGCGCTCGCGCTCGTCGATAACGTGCGCGAGCGCCTGCAAAAAAACGAGTCCGACTTGCCGTGGCTCGTCGGCGTCACGGCGCTCGCGCTAGCCCGCGTGCTCGGCGTAACGGAGCCTGCGTTGATGCGGGTGCTCGCGACTGCAGTCGAGGACGGCCGGCTGGCTTTCCGCGGCGGCTATTACGCAACGCCGGAGTTCGTTCCGACGCTTTCGCGCGAACAGCGCGCTTTCTTCGACGGCCTCTTCGCAGCCGACGCGGCGCAAGTACTCTCACCCGTGCCGTACGTCGACGTGCAAGACGCGATCCGCGGCGCGAAGATCGCGGGCTTGCCGCAAGCGTTTGAAACACTGCTCGTCAGCGGTGCGCTCGTGAAAATTCACGACGCCGTATATCGCGGCGTTCAAATCGCCGACGTGCGCGGCAAGCTCGAAGCGACGCTGCGGCGCGATAAACAGATCACGATGTCCGCCTTCCGGGATCTCGTCGGAACCTCGCGCAGATTTGCCGTGCCGCTTTTGGAGTGGTTCGATGCGACGGGCGTGACGATCCGTTCGGGCGACGTCCGCCTGCTTCGCATCGCGCCTCCGCAGCGTTGAGGCGGCGACCCGGCAACGCGGGCGAGCCCGGCGCGGAGCTCCCTGGGGCAGGCTCGGCGCATACCGCTCGTGCAACGAACGTCGTCCCGGAACGGTTCTCATACATACGATGAACGCCGATAAAATGACAGAACGGGTGCGCGAGGTCCTGAGCGAGGCATACGCTCGCGCGTTGCGGGAGCGGAACTCGAGCGTCGAGACGGAGCACGTGCTGCTCTCACTTCTCGAACAGGCCGACGGCGTCGTTCCCGCGCTTCTGGGCAAAGCCGGCGTCGACGTCCGCGATTTTACCGAAAAAGCTGCGACCGCCGTCGCGAACCTGCCGCGTTTGGGCGGCTCGAACGACACGCAGCCGCAGCTCGGTTCCCGGGCTACGCGAACGCTCGTTCGCGCGAACGACGAAGCGACGAAGCTGACCGACGAATACGTCTCGGTCGAACATCTGCTGCTCGCGATGCTCGAAGACGGTGGCCCCGCGGCGCGACTCTTGCGCGAGTCCGGCATCGACCGCAACGCCGTGCTGTCGGCCCTGCGCGAAGTGCGCGGAAATCAGCGCGTCACGTCTGCGAACCCGGAAGGCACGTATCAATCGCTCGAGCGCTACGGTCAAGATCTCACCGCGGCGGCCGAGCGCGGCAAGCTGGACCCCGTGGTCGGCCGCGACGATGAGATCCGCCGCGTCGTGCAAGTGCTCTCGCGCCGCACGAAAAATAACCCCGTGCTCATCGGCGAGCCCGGCGTCGGCAAAACGGCAATCGTCGAAGGCCTCGCGCAGCGCATCGTGCGCGGCGACGTGCCCGAATCGCTGAAGAACAAACGCATCATCGCCCTCGATATGGGGGCGCTCATCGCGGGCGCGAAATATCGCGGCGAATTCGAAGAGCGTCTCAAAGCCGTTCTCAAGGACGTTCAGAATTCCGAAGGCTCGGTGCTGCTCTTTATCGACGAATTGCACAACGTCGTGGGCGCCGGCAAGGCCGAGGGGTCGATGGACGCCGGCAACTTGCTCAAGCCGATGCTCGCTCGCGGCGAGCTACATCTCATCGGTGCGACGACACTCGACGAACACCGTCGCTATATCGAGAAAGATGCGGCCCTCGAGCGGCGCTTCCAGCCCGTCATGGTCGACCAGCCGAGCGTCGAGGATACGATCTCGATCCTACGCGGATTGCGCGAGCGCTACGAACTCCATCATGGGGTGCGCATCAAAGATGCGGCGCTCGTCGCCGCAGCTACGCTTTCGAATCGCTACATCGCCGATCGCTTCTTGCCCGACAAGGCGATCGATCTTGTCGACGAAGCGGGTGCGAAGCTGCGCACCGAAATCGATTCGATGCCGCAAGAGCTCGACGAAGCGTCGCGCCGCATCATGCAGCTCGAGATTGAGCGCGAAGCGCTGCGTAAAGAAGGGGACGCCGCGTCGAAAGCGCGCCTGCAAAATATCGAAAAAGAGATTGCGGAATTGCGTTCGCAGACCGACGGTATCTCCGCGCGCTGGCAAGCGGAGAAGGCGGCGGTGCAGCAGGTGCGTGCGCTCCGGGAAGCGATCGATCAAACCAAGATCGAGATCGAACAGGCGGAACGTCAATACGATCTCAATCGCGTCGCACAATTGCGTTACGGGAAGCTCGCCGACCTGGAAAAGAAGCTCGACGCCGCCGAAGCACCGCCGGCGGGCGATGGCGCTTCGCGCCTGCTCAAAGAAGAGGTCGACGAAGAAGATATCGCTTCGATCGTGAGCCGCTGGACGGGTATCCCCGTTTCCAAACTGCTCGCAGGCGAGATGAAGAAGCTTTTGCGGCTCGACGAAGAGTTGCACGAGTGCGTGATCGGTCAAGACGAAGCGGTCACCGCGGTGGCCGAAGCGATCATTCGCGCCCGTAGCGGATTATCGGATCCCAATCGACCGATCGGATCGTTCATCTTCCTCGGGCCCACCGGCGTCGGCAAGACGGAACTCGCGCGGGCGCTCGCCGACTATCTTTTCGACGACGAACGCGCGATGGTGCGCATCGATATGTCGGAGTACGGGGAGAAGCACTCGGTCTCGCGGCTTATCGGCGCCCCGCCGGGATACGTCGGTTACGACGAAGGGGGCCAGTTGACGGAAGCCGTGCGCCGCCGCCCGTTCTCAGTCGTGCTTTTCGATGAAATCGAGAAGGCGGCGCCCGACGTCTTCAACGTGTTCTTGCAGATTTTCGATGACGGCCGGCTCACCGACGGTCAAGGCCGCGTCGTCGACTTTAAAAATACGATTCTCATCATGACATCGAACATCGGCTCGAATCGCATCCTCGATTATTCCGGTGACGGCGGCGTGGAATACGCCGTGATGCGCGCGACCGTGCTCGACGAATTACGGCGCCATTTTCGGCCCGAGTTTCTCAATCGCGTCGATGAAACGGTGGTCTTTCAAGCGCTCTCTCCCGATCAGCTCGAACGCATCGTCGCGATCCAGCTCGATCGCGTACGAAGCCGCCTGGCCGGTCGCCGTATCGATCTCGACGTGTCGGCCGCGGCGCGGCGGCATCTCGTCAAGGTCGGTTACGACCCGATCTACGGTGCCCGTCCGCTCAAACGCGCCGTGCAACGCGAGATCGAAACACCGCTGGGACGACGCATTCTCGGTGGCGAGATACGCGAAGAATCCAACGTGTACGTCGATTACGACGAGAACCGCAGCGAACTGACGTTCACGACGGGGCTGCCGAAGTTTCCGGAGCTTCCGGTCGGTGGTGGATAGCGGCGCGAGGCCGAACGTCAACGCGATATGGTCTCGTCTACCGAAGCTCTCGGCTATCTCGCGGCGTCGCTCACCACGGTGTCCTTCGTGCCACAGGCCGTGCGGATCGTGCGCACGCGCGATACGCATGCGATCTCGCTGGTTTCGTATTCGATCTTTTGTACCGGCATCGCGCTGTGGCTCGCCTACGGGATCGCGCTTCGCGAAATGCCGATCGTTGCCGCGAACGCCATAACGCTCACGCTTGCGAGCATCGTGCTCGGACTGAAGATTCGTTTCGGTTAACGTACCGCCGGTGGCGTCCACCAGGGGCGATTCGTCCAGAGGTTATCGAGAGAGTCCAGTTCGAGATCGTCGTATGTTTCGAGCGTAGCCGCGCGCATGATGGCGCCGGCTTCCACATCGAATGGCGCGGTCGCAAAGCAGCGTGCGCGGGCCTCCGGGCTCGGCCACAGCGCGAGGGCGACGAGGGTAGCATCGCTGGCGCGGAACAGATGCGACCCGCCGCTGCCGCAGCGCTCCGTGATGATCTCCGTGATGCGCCGCCAGCTCGCGCGGAACGCATCCTCGTGCTCCGGCCGGACGCGCCAGCGATAAACGGCGACGAACATCGGCTCCGTTTAGGCGAGAACTTTCTCGCGCTTGCGATTGCGCAGCCGCTCGGTTTCGTTAAGCGCGCGCTTGCGGATACGGATCGATTTCGGCGTGATCTCGACGAGCTCGTCGTCCTCGATAAATTCGATGGCGCGTTCCAGCGACATCTCCTCGGGCGGCGAGAGCTTATTGCTGTCGTCGGTTCCCGAAGCACGCATGTTGGTCAGTTTCTTGGCACGCACGACGTTGAGCGCGATATCCTTATCGTCGTTGGCACGGCCGACGATCATGCCTTCGTACACCTCGATGCCTTCGCCGACGAAGAAGCGGCCGCGCGCTTCGAGTCCCGCCATCGCGTACGCGGTCGTCACGCCGGTCTCGCTCGTGACGAGCGCCCCGACGCTGCGCCCGGGCAGTTCGCCGCTCCACTCCTGGTGGTCGTAATACGTGTGCGACATGACGGCGGTACCGCGCGAGAGCGTCAGCAATTCGCCGCGCAGCCCGAAGATCGCGCGCGTCGGCATCGTGTATTCCAGGCGGCGCGAATCGCCGACGTTAAACATGTTGGACATCTGCGCTTTGCGTTTTCCGAGCGACTCGATGACCGCGCCCGCGTACTCTTCCTGAACGTCGACGACGACGTACTCGACGGGCTCCATCTTCTTGCCGTCGCGTTCGGTGATGATGACCTGCGGTTTGGAAACCGCGATCTCATAGCCTTCGCGACGCATCGTTTCGATCAAGATCGAGAGATGGAGTTCGCCGCGGCCGCGCACTTCGAACGTGTCCGCGCTCTCCGTATCTTCGACGCGCAATGCGACGTTGGATTCGAGCTCCCGCGTCAGCCGCTCGCGGATCTGCCGCGACGTGAGATATTTGCCTTCTTTGCCCGCGAACGGCGAGGCGTTGACCATGAAGAACATCGAGACCGTCGGTTCGTCGACCGCGACGGCGGTGATGCCTTCGGGCGACTGCGCGTCGGCGATCGTATCGCCGATATTGAGGCCTTCGATGCCGGAAACGCAGACGATATCGCCGGCGCTCGCATCCTCGACTTCGATGCGCTCGAGGCCCGCGAACGTAAGCAGCTTCGTGAGGCGCAGGCCGCCTTCGACTTTTCCATCGTGCGAGACGCGCGCGATCGGCGAATTGACCTTCATGCTGCCGCGGAACACCCGGCCGATGCCGATGCGGCCGACATATTTGTTGTGGTCGATCGCCGAGACGAGCATCTGAAAGCCGCCATCTTCGGCGGGCGCTTCGGGAATGTGGCGCGCGATCGTCTCGAAGAGCGGTTCGAGGTTCGTGCCCTCGATGTCGAGTTGGTAGGCCGCCGTGCCGGCGCGGCCGTTGGTGAAAACGACGGGAAAATCGGCCTGCTCGTCCGAGGCGCCCAGTTCGATGAAGAGATCGAAGACTTCGTTCATCACCTCGGTCGCGCGCGCGTCTTTGCGGTCGATCTTGTTGATCGCGACGAGTACTTTAAGATCGAGTTCGAGCGCCTTACGAAGCACGAAACGGGTTTGCGGCATGACCCCTTCGGCGGCATCGACGAGCAGGAAGACGCCCTGCACCATCTGGAGAACGCGCTCGACCTCGCCGCCGAAATCGGCGTGGCCCGGCGTGTCGACGATGTTGAACTTAATATCGCCGTGCTTGACCGCGGTATTCTTGGCCAGAATCGTGATGCCGCGCTCCCGTTCAAGCGGATTCGAGTCCATCACCCGGGTGGCATGGGCTTGACCTTCGCGGAAGACGCCGCTCTGCTGGAGCATGGCGTCCACCAAGGTCGTTTTACCGTGGTCGACGTGCGCGATGATGGCGAGATTACGAATATCCGGACGCGTTTTCACATATGGAAGTATACCACGCGTAGAAAATCGGTGCCGTGAGAAAAGCCGGGGTCCTTTCGATGCTACCGGGTCACCATTTTGAAGCGGTGCAATACGATGAGGCTGTCTTCAAAAAAGTCGAATCCGCCCGCCCGAGCTTCTGCTGAAAAAAAGTTTTGGTGAATAATTTGCCATGCGCTCAGGCGTCGACGTCGCGAAGGCGGATTTCGACCGCCGTCGTGCGGCAGATGCAACGCGGCGTGCGCCGGGCGTCGAGTACGACGAAAAGGTCGCCCACCGCGGGGAAGCGTTCGGCTCCCGGGCCGTACCAGCGGCGTTGTGAGGACGTGGCCCGTTTGGGGCCGCTGATGACGAGTTCGGCCAATTCGTCCTGGATGGCGGCATCTGCACCGAACTGCGTGCATTCGACGATCGCCTCCGGCTCGAATCCCGCCGTGCGGACGTAGACGGCGATTGCCCCGTCGGGATCGTCGCTCGGCCGAATCGGTTAACTGCCGAAACGTCGTTGCCGCGAGGCGAAGTCGGCGAGCGCGCGGCGAAGCAGCGCTTCGTCGAAATCTGGCCACGGGGTCGCCGTCGCCCAGAGTTCGGCGTACGCGATCTGATACAGTAAGAAATTGGAGACGCGCAATTCGCCGCCCGTGCGGATCAAAAGGTCGGGGTCGGGCAGGCCTGCGGTGTAAAGATACTTCGCGACTGAATCGTCGTCGATGGCGTCGAGGGAAAGTTTGCCGTCCTTGACGTCGAGTGCGAGTGCCTTGATCGCATCGCCGAGTTCGGTGCGCGCGCCGTAATTGAGCGCGAGGTTGAGTTGCATTCCGTCGCACTGCTCGGTTGCGGCGACGAGCGTCTCGACCGCGACGCGCGTGGCAGCCGGCAGTCCCGCCGTGCGGCCGATCGCGCGAACGCGAACGTTTTGATCGGCGAGCCCCGCCGCTTCGGCTCGCGCGAAGTGACGCACGAGCTCCATCAGCAGACCGACTTCTGCAGCATCGCGGCGCCAATTCTCTTCGGAGAACGCGTACACGGTCAGGCATTCGAGGCCGATGCGGGCGGCGGTCGTAACCGTCGTGCGCAGTGCGGTCGCGCCCGCCCGGTGGCCCTCGACGCTTGCGAGCCCGCGAGCGCGGGCCCAGCGGCGATTACCGTCCATGATGATCGCGACGTGCCGCGGAACGGCATCGACGTCGGGCAGTGGTGCGGTGCGAGAGAACATCAGTGCGTCGCCAATCGTAAGTTTGCGGTCGATCCCAACCGCTCGGGTTCGCTTGCGTTGACCGCGCGAACGACTGCTTCCAACTCGTCGATGTAGGCGAGGAACCGGCCCTTGCCGTGCTCCGTAATCTGCACCGTCGTGATCAAACGGCCGTCGCGGCGGGTCCGGGCGAGCGCGACGATCCCGGTCTCGGCGAGCGCGTGAAGATGGCGGTTAAGGTTGCCGTCCGTTAGCGCGCAGGCATCGACCAGCGCCGTAAAGCTCATGCCGCGCGGGTTGGCGATGAGGCAGGTGCAGACGGCGAGTCGTCCGCGCTCGTGAAAGAGACGCTGGAGTCCCTCGTAGGCGAAAGGGGCGGGTTTCATGGAAACGAGGTCCTTTCTCGGGATACATCGGCACGAACGATGGCGCCAATGAGGATCTGACCGATGCCGAACGCGGCCGGCATGATCCACCAGGCAAGGGGATTGAGATGGGGCGCCAGGAGCAGAACCGCCGCCGCGGCCCCGAAGGCTACCGCGACCGATACGACATCGCGCGGCACCATGGCGCGCGATGCGAACAGCCCGAGGGCATAGGTCGCACACCACATGCCCGGCAGCAGCTCGTCGAGGCCGCGCAAGACGAGCGCGAGCGTTACGACGCCGCCCGCGGCGAGGGCCGGCACGATGCTCATGCCGACGGTGCGGAATTGCATCGCCGCCTGCGCGCCGCGATTGCGAACGCGCCACACCACGATCGCGCCGTAGTTGATGGCGAGCGCGCAGCCCAGACACGTTAACCAGATCGATAAGTAGATTTGGCGTTCCGCGGCGCTATGCGGCTGGGGGACGAGCCAGCCTTGCATGAGCCCCGCACCGATGGCCACGAGTCCGCTTGCGATCGCGGCGGGGCCCGAATACCCATCGAAGCGCTGCACCGTCGCGAGACGGCCGCGTACCTCGGCGAGGTCCGCCAGGGCTCGGCGTACTTCCATCCCGGGGTCACTTTGCGGCGCAAAGTATCCGGACCTGCCCGCTAGGCCGTCGGGCTCCGCCCGAAACGACGGCTCAACAGATTCCAGGCGAGTGCACCGAGTGCGCCTCCGAGGGCCCCGCAGGCGAGGTCGAAGGCGCTCGAGAGATTGCCTTCTCGCGAAACAGTTAATCGCTGAACTATCTCGATCGTGAGGCTGAAGCCCGTAACCAGCAGCGCGCAAGCCGCTATACGCCGCGCGCGCGGCAGCAACGGCGCCGACAAAAGTCCCACGACGGCGAACGCCACGACGCTATAGATTTTGCGCAGAACGTGGGACGGCGCCAGATCGTGTTGGAAACGCCCGGGAACGTGATTCGAGAGCGTGCCGAGGACGTGCGCGTGACCGTCTTGATCGTCCGCACCCGGCGCATAGATTCCCGAATCGATCGAGATTGCGAGAAAAACGACCGCAGCCGCCGCTGCGAGTAACGCGAAGATCGTCAGAAAGAGTGGTCGGGACGTCATGCAGCGCCCCTTCGCGCCTGCCTCCGCGTCCCCGCTCGCGTTGCCTTCAGATCTGCTCGTAACGAGCCGAAAATGTAGTGGCAGGCCGAAGTCTTTGGTCGCCGTTAGATTTAGGGGACGCATGTCGGAACGAGCTGTTGCAGCAGACGTACGCAGACCATCACGGCGGGAAGGGCTCGGCCTCACGATCGTTCTGGCGCTAGCGGGCTGCGTCTTCGTGGCGGCAATTTTCGGCATCGCGGTATCGGAGCGTGCGGGCGCTGCGGCAGCGTCGCAGGCGCTCGTCGTCGCAAAGGTTGCGGGCCGGCAAAACGTGCGGGCGCAGCGCGTCACGGACGATCTCGCGCGAATCGCAGCGACGAACGGAAGCGTCGTTTCCGACGGCACGTTCGTGCGCGAGGCGCAGCGAACGGTTACGGAGTTCACCGCGGACGAAGCGGCGCTCGCGAAAGGCGGTCAGGTTTCCCCCCCGCGCGCGGCCGAGATGTCGAAAATCGACGGCGCGATGCCGCAGTTAGTCACGGCGCTCGAGGGCCTAGCGCGAGGCAACCGTGCGGGCGATCGAGCGCGCGCGCGCGACGACGCCGAAGCGCAGGCGGCCATCGTCGCTACATCGAGTAAGGCGCTCGCCGATGCCGAAGGCGGCGCCCCGAATTCCGGTGCGGTGCTGCGCGATTGGCTCTTCGGCCTCGCGATTCTTACCGTGCTTGCGATGGTCGCGACGCTATTCCAACGCCTTATCCGCAGCCGCCGTCAGGTCGAAAACTACGCCGAAACGCTCGAAAAGCGCACGGACGAAGCGACGACTTCGGCGCGCAAGTTCGAGGAATCCAAGGCGGGCACCGACCTCATTATGGAGACAGTCGACCGCGGTCTCTTTTTACTCGATCGGGAGTACAAGATTCAAGGCCAGTATTCGCGCGAGCTCGAGCGCATGTTTCGTCTCCCCGAACTCGAGGGTTACAATTTCATCAATCTCCTCCAACGTTTGCTGACGGAGCGGACGTTCGAGATCTCGCGGGACTATATGGCCTTGCTCTTCGATAAGACGAAGAAAGAGCGCACGGTCCTACGCGTCAATCCGCTTGCGGAGATGGAGATTCACTTCGCAAATCCGGCCGGCGGCTTCGATACGAAGTTCCTCAATTTTACGTTTCGCCGCATCGTCGAGGACGAACGGGTCCAGCGTGTGTTCGTCGCCGTCTCCGACATTACCGATCGCGTCCGGCTCGAGCGGCAACTGCGCGAATCCGAAGCGCGCAAGGAACGTCAATTCGAATTTCTCTTAGGCGTCCTGCACGTCGAACCGAGCGGTCTCGATGACTTCCTCACGACGGCAAACGAACAGGTCGCGATCATGAACGAAGCCTTACGTGCGTCGGACTTTGCGACCAACGCCGCGGGTCGCATGGAACTGCTGCGTCAGCGGCTCGATATCGTGTACCGCGCCGTGCATACGGTTAAAGGCAATGCGGCGATGCTCGAACTCGCGTATTTCGAAAAAACCTGCGATCTTTTCGAAGGCAAGATCGTCCGGCTGCGCGAGCGCTCCGCGCTCGGCGGCGACGATTTCCTCACCGTCGTCATCGCCCAATCGGAACTTCGCCAGGATCTCGACGAGCTGCAAGATCTGCGCGCACGTTTCGTGGGCCTCGGCCGCATCACCGTCGCGAAGCCGGCCAGCATCGCTTCCAAGAGCGAGCCGGCGCAGGACGTCGTGGCGAACATCGGTCAGTTTGCCACGCAGCTCGCCCAGCGGCTCCACAAAGACGTACGCGTGGAAGCGAGCGGCTTTTCCACCGCCGACTTGCCGGATCATTTGCGCCGCACCGTTCGCGACGTGCTCGTACAGCTTACCCGCAACAGTCTCGTACACGGCATCGAAACGCCGAGCGTCCGCACCGCGCTCGGTAAGCCACGTACGGGCACGATCGCGATCGCACGCGTTCCCTGCGGGGCGGACGACACGTTCGGCTTTACGTTCCGCGACGACGGTGCCGGGCTCGACCCCGTGTTAATTCGGGAGAAGGCCGTCGCAAAAGGAATCGTCACGCCGGAACAGGCCGCGAAGATCACGGACGAACAGCTCGTCGGCCTGATCTTCCGCCCCGCCTTCTCCACCCTCGACGAAGCCACGAGCGACGGCGGACGCGGCATCGGCATGAACGTGATCAAGGAAGCCGTCGTCGATACGTGCGGCGGAAATCTCAGCATGAGTTCCGAGCCCGGCAAGTATACCGAGTTCTCGTTTCTCCTACCGGTGCCGCCGGCCGCAGCGTCCGTTCACGCCGGCAACGGCGTGACGACGCTCGCTTACAACTGATGGCGACCAAATCCGTGAAGCTCTTAATCGTCGACGATTCCAACATCGTTCGCCGTCATATCCAGCGTGAGATCGGCGCAGATCACGAGATCCGCACCGCCGGCGACGGCGTCGAAGCGTTGCGCGTGTTCGACGAATTTCACCCGGAAATCGTCACGATGGACATCACGATGCCGAACATGGACGGGCTGTCGTGCGTCGAGGCGATCCTGCAACGCAACGCCGCCACGCGGATTCTCGTCATCTCCGCTCTCGCCGATCGCGGCACCGCGGTCGAAGCCGTCAAACGCGGCGCTTATGGTTTTTTGCTGAAGCCCTTCACATCGGAAACCCTCGCGACCGAGATTTCCGAACTGTTCGTCGATTAGGCCGGAATGATTGTGAATAACGAATCGCCGGTGCGCGAAGACGATCTCAAGACCTTCGTCAAGGGTACCGAGCATTTTTTCAAGCACGTGACGCGAATGGCAGCCGAGGTCAGCATGCCGTTCATCAAAGAGTCGAGCGATAGCGTCATGAACGACTTCTCGGCCGTCATCGGCATCTCCGGAAAGCACCGCGGCTGCGTGTACTACACGGCGCCGCGTGAAATGATCGGGGAATTGATGGGGCACTTCGGCGAGACCGATCGCAGCGACGACTTGCTCTCCGATTGCGTCGGCGAAACCGCCAACACCATATCCGGAAACGCACGCCAACATTTAGGCTCGGGCTTTCTCATCTCCGTGCCGGTCGTCATTCGCGGGAAGGCCGAAGACGTGCGGTTTCCCAAAGACGCGCCGGCGTTCGTCATCCCAATTACGTGGAACGGCCATCGTTCGTCGCTCATCCTGTGCCTGAAAACCGGAGATAAAGAAATGCCGACCTTCGATCTGAGCTCGCTCGAGGATTCATAAATGCTCTTACCGTTCGATACCATCGCACGCTCCCGTGACTTCGACGAACGTGCGGGCGCGATGCAGCTTCGGCCCTGGCAATGGGAGTTTCTGCACGGCGCCGACGGCCGGGTGCGGCTCGGCGATCTCGCGAGCCGCTGCGGCATCGATTTCGATACGGCAGCGAATCTCGTGCACGAGACCGAGGCGCTCGGGCTCGTCGATATCGTGACGCTCTCGCTCGACGGCTATCGGACGGCGGCGGCACCCGCACCAGCGCTCGCCGCGCCGCGCAGCGCGGTCTCGGTTTCGTTCGATTCGTTTTCGTCGGCGCTCACCGCTTGGGATGCGCCCGGGCACGACGCGTTGACGGATGTGCCCGCTTCCGAGCCTGCCGCGCGCGCCGAACCGGCGGCCGAATGCGGAACCGCTGCCGACGTCGCGTCCTGGGCCGAACTCGCGCCTGCAAAGAAGAACGTCACGTTTTCGCTTTCGGCCGATTCGTTCGGCCTTCCGAGCGAGTCGTTCGACGTGCCGCGCGACGACGCGCAGGTCGAGCCGACGGAACCGGACGGCGTCGCGCCGGTTCCGGCGGAAGAAGGCGGGAACGGGTCGGCAAACGGCGCGATTGTCGGCGAACCGCTAACGTTCGAAGCCGGAGGAGAAGATCGCGCGAACGGAGATCTCACCGGGGTCGTCCTGCGGGCGCTCGGTCTACGAAAATAAATGTTTCGGGAACATAGTTTTTTACGCGACCGCTAACTCGTTTGGATGTACGTTCCATTGGGCGTGATCGAGCGAATCGTCTCCAGCGACATCGCAAGATCGGTTTTAAATCGCGTCCCGTAAGAATACAGCCGTAGTTCGAACGGATCGAGATCCTTGGCCACGGCGCGATATCTGACGACGCCGAAGGGAACGATCGGGCTCGTCCAGAGTTCGATCCGCGTCAACTTCGCTTTCGGATCGTGCGACGGCGCGAAGGCGGCGACGATATGCGTGGTGGCGAGCGCGTGAAGCTTGCCGCGCGGCGCTTCGGCCGAGCCAGAATACGTTCCGCCGCTCGGCAACGCGACCGTTGCGGGCTCGGACGAAATTACGTGGAGCGGCCGCACGTCGTACAGATACGATGCGTCCAGAAGGCGCAGTTTCGCATCCATGGGGGTGCCGGTCTGGCCGCCGGAAAGATCGGACCAGCGCGTTAGCGTCGTTCCGGAATTTGCGACGTTCGCGACGACCGGCGTTTCATCGAACAGCGCTGGAAAGTTCGAGCCGCTCACATACGTCCGCTTCATCGTGTTGGGGTTGCACGAGCCGCCCGGCGTTCCGACTTGCGTTTCGAGATAACGCAGTTCGCCGTGCTCCGTCGACTCGGTCGCCGCTCCGATCTGTTTTTGATAATCGACGCCGGCACCCATGATCAGCCGAACCCATTGACCGGATTTCGGGCGCGGCAAAAGCGCGAGCAGTGCGCTTTGTGTCGTAGCGCGACCCCCCAGCGCCGCTGCGAGCGCACCGAGCGGCAACGCCGCCGCCGCGGCGGTGCCGGTGAGGGCGCTGAGAAGAACACGACGTTGCATACGATCTCCATCCCGGGCTAGAGACCAGGGAGTGTGCTGCGGCCGATGACCGGCACGGTATGTCAATGTTAAACCCAACACCCATGCCTCGTCCAGCGAAGGGTGGCGTCTACCGCTCTTTTGCCGCGATCCGAGCTCGTTGGCGTTCTTCTTGTTCCTGAAGCTCGGGGGTAAAGGCCGCGCCGAAGTCCTCGGCCTCGAACACCTGTCGAATCTCGACGTTCATGCCGTCCTCGAATGGTGCGCGCGAAATGAGGGCTACTGCTTCGGCTTTCGAGGCGACCTGCATGAGCCAGTAGCCGGAAACGAGCTCGCCCGTCGGGGCGAAGGGTCCGTCGGTAACCTCCGGTTTCCCATGCGCCCACCGCAAACGCGAGCCGCTCGAACTCGGCTGCAAGCCTTCGCCGGCGAGCAACACGCCCGCGCGTACCATCTCCTCATTAAACGCGCCCATCGCGGCGAGTAACGCTTGGCTTGGTAGAACGCCGGCTTCCGATGCTTCGCTCGCTTTCACCAGCACTACGAATCGCATGTCGTCCCCCGCCGTCTCGTTGCGCCGTTCGTTCTCGGTGGCGAGGCGGGTTCCGTCCCGACGCGGAAGAATCGCCATCAACTCGCATGGGAGAGTACGGATCTGGTGGTTCGCACGGTCTTCAAAACCGCTGAGGCCTTCGCAAGGGGGCTGGTAGGTTCGATTCCTACACTTTCCCGCCAGTTTACCCAAAAACGCTCTAGCCATAAGGAGCTTCTGTGCTTCAATAGGCGGCTAGGGCCCTAACGGGGCCCTATGGTCGATTAACGCACGGATCTCAGACGCATTTGGGCCCGCGATCGTCGGCTAAAACGAAAAGGGACCCACTCGCGCGGATCCCTCGGTGATCGTTGGTGGCTCAGCTGGCCGCGCGTCGGGCTCGCGAGCTGCGGCTTCGCGGGCCGCAGTTTGTTGATCAGTGTATCGCCGTAGGCTAAATATCGTCCGTGTTGGCAAAACGCACACGATCGCCAACGTGAATTTCCGCAACGATCGGATCGAATTCACTAAGCTTGCCTTGATCAGAACGCTTATGCGGCTTAAAATCGATATCCATATTAACAACTTGATTAACAATTTGAATTCGGTGTTGTGGCGCGCGTGCCGCCGCTTTATGATGTCCGCCCTGGTCTGCACGCACCGGATCCCCCGGCACCGGCGATAGAGCAGAAGCCAGCGCGACAACAGAGCGACTGGAATAATTCTGGAAGCAAAGCGCGATAAGTGGAAGCTGCTGATCGTGGCTGAATTGGCCCGGATCGAGACGCTTCGTTATCGAGAGCTTCAGCGTCGCATTGCGGGCGTCAGGAGGTCGTGACGATTATCGGGGACATTCGTTTAGCGGCGTAGCATCGGCATGATTAGTATCTCACGCAGCCTCAGCGCTTTCAAGTGTTATCGATTGGTATCCGTTGATGCGCCGCCAACTAACCGAGAGGCGCTGAACGAGCTTGAACACCAAGTATGTTGCGGAGCTCCCGGTGCGCAACCGCTTCGCGGCTTCTGTCCGTATACGCACTGAAGCGAAGATCGATTCGATCGGGTTCGTCGTTCGTAAGCTTTTCTAACTGCCCGACGGAAAGTGATAGAACGTCACCATGCGATCGACGTCATCGCGTAAGCACGCGGCGGCTTTGGGATAGTCGCGCTGCAACGTTTTCGCGAGCGCCTCGATCCCATTGCGTGCTTCAGTCTCACTCAGCGCGTTTACGATCGATCGCAGGTCGGCATGAACCGCGCCCGCCCCTGACGTTCCCGACCGTGCGCTCGACGCGCGTCGCATCCTCGCGATCGCGGACGACGCGGCGGAGTTGGGCTTCGGCGGCTTTGGGATCACCGGCGGCGAACCGTTTTTGCGGCGCGTTATGTTCGAACTCGTCGCCGCGCCCGCCCGCAAGCGACCCGTCGTGGTGCTCCGAACTAGACGCTCCTGACGCGACACTTCGTCACCGAACGACTCGGCGCGCTCGTAAACCTGCCGGCGGCGTTGCAAATTTCGATCGCCGCGACCGGCCGTTTGAGCCGCGTGTTCTCGTCACGCAGCTCATTGATCTCGCGAATCTCGCCCGTTCCCAATTGTCCGTATTTTTTCTTCCAGGGCAGCATCGTATTGACGTGAACGCCGGCTTTCGAGCCGCTTCTTCGAGCGTGATAGCGGTTTCTACGCGACGTAGAACCGGCGCGATCGACTCCGGAGAGTGTCGTTTGTGCGCCACGAGAGACCTCCGTAATCGGGCCGATTAGCCGGCCCTAAATTGTGATCCGCAGGCCTAGTTTTTAGGGAGCCCTCCACTACTGCTGCAAAATTACCGAAAGCTAGGCGCATCGCGGCCTCGCAATTATTGAGCAGCGCATGCTTCGTACGCGCAGGTCGGGACCGCTCCAAAAACGTCGCGTGCGCAATCGCCCTGAACGAACGAAGGCCATCGCTCATGCGCGGCTGACGCGTAGCGTGCTCGTTAGGGCGCAGCGTTTTGCAGTCAATGTTGATTTCATCGCATGCGCGACCTACCGAGAGCACGCGCAAGCGAGCGTAGGCACGCCTTGCGCTTGCCTGCGAGGGCGTAAAGGTATCCGCGAAAACGGCCTTCCTAAGACGGCAGGCGTCGTCGGAAAAAATATGTAACGCATGGTGTCTGGCATACCAGATACTCGCGAGATGGAGAACGCACTTGAACGGGAAAGCGATGACTGACGGTTTCCACCTGGTGGTGGACTCCCTGAAACTCAACGGCATCGAGACACTGTACGGCGTCGCCGGCATTCCGATTACGGACCTGCTCCGTTTGGCACACGATGAAGGTCTGCGGTACGTCGGCTTCCGTCACGAGCAGTCGGCCGGCAACGCGGCCGCCATCGCCGGGTATCTGACGCAGAAGCCGGGCGTCTGCATGACGGTCTCCGCGCCGGGCTTCCTCAACGGCATGGTAGCCCTCGCCAACGCGACGACGAACTGCTTTCCGATGATCCTCATTAGCGGGTCGAGTGACCGGGCGATCGTCGACCTCGAGCAGGGCGACTACGAAGAAATGGATCAGATGAACGCCGCCAAGCGATATGCGAAGGCGGTTTACCGGGTCAACCGCCCGCAGGACATCGGCATCGGCATTGCCCGCGCGATCCACGCCGCTTGTTCCGGGCGGCCCGGTGGGGTCTACCTTGACCTCACGGCCGAAGTGCTTGGCTCGGTGCTCGACAAGGAGACGGCGAAGAAATCGCTTGTGAAGGTCGTCGATGCGGCGCCCGCCCAGCTTCCGGCGCCGGAATCGGTTACGCGCGCGCTCGACCTGTTGGCGTCCGCACAGCGTCCGCTCGTGCTCCTCGGAAAGGGCGCCGCTTACGCGCAGGCCGACGACGAGATCCGATCCTTCATCGAGACCACTGGCGTGCCGTTTCTGCCCATGTCGATGGCGAAGGGCCTGCTCCCGGACAATCACGCGCAATCGGCCGCGGCCGCGCGCTCGTATGCGATCGGCCAGGCCGACGTGGTGATGCTCGTCGGCGCGCGCCTGAATTGGCTCCTCTCGCACGGCAAGGGCCCGCTCTGGTCGGAGACGACGCAGTTCGTGCAGGTCGATATCTCGCCGACCGAGATCGACAGCAACCGTCCGATAGCGGCCCCCGTCATCGGCGATATCAAGTCCGTCATGGCCGCCTTCAACGCCGCGCTCGAACCCGGACAGGTACAGGCGAGTTCCGACTGGATCGGCGAGATCGGTAAGCGCAAGCAAAAAAACATTGAGAAGATGGCCGCTCGGTTGAAAGAGGATCCGAGCCCAATGAACTTTTCCAGCGCTTTGCGTGCCGTGCGCGACGCACTCGCCAGCCGTCCCGACGTTTACGTCGTCAACGAAGGCGCGAACACGCTCGACTTCGGCCGCAACATCATCGATATGTTCGAGCCGCGCAAGCGTCTCGACAGCGGCACCTGGGGCATCATGGGCATCGGTATGGGCTACGCGATCGGCGCGGCAGTCGAGAGCGGCAAGCCGGTCGTCGCGATCGAGGGCGACAGCGCTTTCGGCTTCAGCGGCATGGAGTTGGAGACGATCTGCCGCTACAAGTTGCCGGTCGTTACGATCATCATGAACAACAACGGGATCTACCGCGGCGACGTGGGCGACGGCGCGCCGTCGCCCACCGGTTTCTCGCCGGACGCGCGCTACGAAAAAATTATCGAGGCGTTCGGGGGGACGGGCTATTACGTCACCGACACGCAGAGCCTAAACAAGGCTGTGAGCGACGCCGTCGCTTCCGGCAAGCCGGCTCTCATCAATGCCATCATCGATCCGACGGCAGGCACCGAAAGCGGCCACATCCAGAGCCTCAATCCCAAGAGCGCGCTCGTCGCCTCGACGTAAGCATTAGGGCGCCTGGTCGATGCAGTCGCGCGCGTCGGCATTGCGCGCGCGACTGCATTTCGGACGGCGGGGTCGTCTCAGTGCGTCGATCGCGCCATGCGCCGGCCAGAGCGGTTCGAGATACGAATCGCTGACGTGTAACACCTAAACCGGATGCGATGCACGGAAAGGACGACGCGCGCGAAAACGAAACGGCGGTGCTATTAAAGCGCGTGTGAAAGGTCGAAGCCATGCCGGACCGCAGTGTCGTCGTACTGAGCGGAGCTCGCACCGCAATCGGGAGTTACGGAGGCAGTCTCAAGGATACGCCGCCGACGCAGCTGGCGGCCGCTGCGTTACGCGAAGCAATGAAGCGTTCGGCGATCGATCCCAAACGCGTCGGCCATGCGGTGTTCGGAAATGTCATTCACACCGAAGCGAAAGACATGTATCTGTCTCGCGTCGCGTGTATCGACGCGGGTCTCACGCACGACACGCCGGCGTTGACGGTCAACCGGCTTTGCGGCAGCGGCCTGCAAGCGATCGTTTCGGCGTCGCAATCGATCCTGCTCGGCGATACCGATGTCGCGGTTGCGGGCGGTGCCGAATCCATGAGTCGCGGTCTCTACGGTAACTCGAACTTACGCTGGGGCGCGCGCATGGGCCCGAGCGAAGAGATCGACCTGATGGTCGGCGCGCTGACGGATCCGTTCGATTCGATTCACATGGGAGTCACCGCCGAAAACGTCGCCACGCAATTTGAGATTACGCGCCAGCAACAAGATGCGTTCGCCGTCGAGAGCCAGCACCGCGCGGCGACCGCCATCGCCGAAGGACGTTTCAAAGAACAGATCGTCCCCATCGAATTGAAGTCCAGAAAGGGACCCGTCTCCTTCGATACCGACGAACACGTGCGCGGCGAGACGACGGCCGAAGCGGTCGCAAAGCTGAAGACCATCTTTAAGAAAGACGGCAGCGTGACCGCCGGGAACGCGTCGGGCATCAACGATGCCGGCGCCGCCGTCGTCTTGATGGAAGGCGCGGCCGCCGCAAGCGAAGGCCTGAAGCCGCTCGCGCGGATGGTCGCCTACGCGCACGCTGGGGTGGATCCCAAAATCATGGGCATCGGACCCGTTCCGGCCGTCAAACGCGCGCTCGAACGCGCGGGCCTCACGGTCGGCGACATCGACGTGATCGAATCGAACGAGGCGTTCGCAGCGCAAGCTTGCGCCGTCAGTAAAGAGCTCGATTTCGATCCGGCCAAAGTGAACCCCAACGGCGGCGCGATCGCGCTCGGACATCCGATCGGCGCGACCGGCTGCATTCTCGCGATTAAAGCGATCTACGAACTCCATCGCACCGGTGGCCGCTACGCGCTGGTCACCATGTGCATCGGCGGCGGGCAAGGTATCGCCGCGATTTTCGAACGCGCTTAACGACAGACGGGAGTGTCTCAATGTCATCGAACGGACAAGTCGCCTTCGTTACCGGCGGAACGCGCGGGATCGGAGCAGCGATAACTACGATGCTGGCACGCGATGGCGTGCGCGTTGCCGCGGGCTACAGCTGCGGCGCAGATGCCGCAAATACATTGAAAGCGCGACTCGAAGGCGAGGGAGGTACGGTTTCCGTGCATCAAGGGCGCGTGGACACGATGGACGATTGCCGGCGCGTCGTCGATGAAGCGATGAAGGAGCATGGGCGCATCGATTTCCTCATCAATAACGCCGGCATCACGATCGATAAAACCGTCCGCAAGATGACGGACGAGGACTGGAATATGGTCCTTGCGGTCAACCTCTCGGGTGCCTTCCGCATGACGAAGTCCGTGCTCGAGCACATGATCGAGCGCGGCTCCGGTCGCATCGTCAACATCAGCTCGGTCATCGGCGAGACGGGCAATATCGGTCAAGCGAATTACGCAGCGTCGAAAGCCGGACTCGCTGGATTGACCAAGAGCCTCGCGCTCGAGATGGCGCAGCGTGGGATCACGGTCAACGTCGTCGCCCCGGGCTTCATCGAAACCGAGATGGTGGCGGCGATACCGAAAGAAACCCTCGATAAAGTCGTCGCGCGCGTACCGCAGCGCCGCCTCGGACGCCCCGAGGAAGTGGCTCGGGTCGTACGCTTCCTGCTCGACGACGAGTCGAGCTACATCACGGGCGCCGTCTACTCCGTCAACGGCGGGCTCGATATGTGACGGAACGACCGCAGGCGCGGCGCACGGGAGCGCCGTCTGCGTTATTGCGCCGGCGTGGCCGAGGCAACGCGCTCGCGCGAGTCGTCCAAGACGACGCTAACCTCCCGAAAGCGTTTGCCCAGCGTCGCTTCGATCAATGCGACGATATTGCGACGTGGGAGGACGCAGGAACCGTCGGCACATGCAGCTTCGTCGACATCGAGGCGTGCATACAGGACGCCGTCACGCAACTCGTCCAGCGTTAAGGCGGCGCCATCTTCGCGGAGAGTCGCGCCGAACTCGGCGAGCAAGGCGCGCGCCGAGGTAACGTCTGCTTCATCCGTGGCCGCAGTATCGTCTGCGGCCACGATTCGTTCGCGCGTTCCGAGCAGTGATTGCGCGACCGTCTCTATGCGCTCGTCGACGAGAGCGAAAATCTGGGCGCGCGTCAAGTTCGACGTCGGGTGAGGGAAGAAGACGACGTTCTTTTCGACGTACTCGCGCGATAAGCCGACGATCTCACCGGTTCCATAGGCGATCGGACGAAAGACGTCGTTGGCGAATACGACGGTCGGCACGTCGAGCGCTTCGAGTGCGGCAGCGTCCCGCAAACTGCAGGACACACAGCTGCCTCAACCGCCGTGCGCGGCCACCACGGCGGAACATTGCGCGAGTGCTGTGATGACGTCTTGGGGTGCCGTCCGCGAGTACGAGGGCTTGCGGGCGCGCACGACGCTCGCGCCGCGCGTTATCAAAAACTCCGCCGTCCGGTCGAGCAGTGCGTCGGCGTTCTCTTTCCCGTTGTCCAGTACGCCGATCGTCAGGCCGGCCAACGACTGCGGCCGCGCCGCGAAGGACGTATGAGGCGTCTGCCGCGTGCCGCGCGGATCGTGGACCTGGATCATACTACTCCGTTCACTTGGCGAAAGACGGGGGTGCTTGCGGGCCACGATGGTATCACGGAGGAGAAGCCTCCGCTCGAGCCGCCCGTGACGGTGACGAAGAGGGATTCTGGCCGAGCGAGCACGGGCACGAGCGTTTGCGGATCGTCCGGCGAGCCATACTCGGCTGCCAGCCCGCGGGTCCGCGCAACATCGTACTCGCCCGCCTGCTCCAGACGTTGCAGCGGATTGCGAGCACGCTCGAAGAGCTCCCGAGCGATCGAAGCCGGGTCGCAACCGTCGCGCGCGAGGATCGCGGCATGTTGCGGGCAGATCGCTACGACCATGCTGCCGGGAATGCAGGCATTCGTGGAACCCGTCGCGCGCATCGAATCTGCAATATTGTTCAAAAGGCGAGCGGCAGTCGCGCTGCGATGATCGGCGACCAAATGCGGGCCCTCAGCTGCGTAGAGCGTCACCGTCGTGGCGCCGGCGTGCCCGGTTTGACGCTCGGCCAGCGACGGCCACGGTAACGCGTCGAGTCGCTCGGCGTAACAGAACCCCGCTTTTGCCGGGGAGCCCTGTACGCTCATGTCGGTCTTCCCGGGATGGCCGCCTCCAAGATTGGTCATTACGAGGCGCAGCGTGCGGCCGATCGTCGCGTTGGCACGATTTCCTTGGCCGAGCGCATTGTCGCCGGCGTTCATGCCGGCGCTCGTGGCGAGCGGGCCGCTGACGACGATCAGGGGCGCGGCGGAATGCGTGGTGGATTGGATGCCGTTGAGATTGAAGGCCGGATCCACCGCCGCTTCGATAGCGGTCAGCGCGATTCCAAAAGCGGCGGCGGGCAGGCCCGCCATGACGGCGTTGACTGCGATATCGCGCACGGTCGCCGCGGTGCCGATCGGCAAGATCGCTCCGACGATCTCCGCGGGATCTCGACGCACGGAACGCAGCAGTTCGGCGACGCGCTCCGCGGTCGGCAGCACGAGCGGCAGACCGTCGCCGAACGCCTCAACGAAGTGCTCGTAAGCAACGCGCTCGGTAGCGTAAGAAAGCATGTCGCGCAATCTCCTCGCTTCGATCGACCGGACCTGCAGCCACATCGAACCTGGCGCCCGGACTGCGGAAATTACCCCGCGCTTAGCGGCCGTGCAGAAGAGCGGCCCGGCGCGCGTCGCTCCCCGATGCGTCGCTGCCGCCGGTGATGATTAGCCGACGGCGGCTAGCTGCGGGACCGTCGGCTGCGCTCCGATATGATTGATGCTGACGAAGAGCGGCTTCATATCCATGACGGCGTCCACCGACGTATCGCCGACGGTGAGATGCGCGACGCCTTGATCGCGGGACATCGCGAAGAGTTCGCTCGTCTGAAAGCCGCTCTTGGTATGCTGCGTCGCGCGGATCATCGTCGCGAGCGTCTCGTGATCGTCGGTTTTAAAAAACAGCTTCTGCGTGAAGTTTTGTAGCGCGGCGTCGACGATGTCGCGCGGGAGCGCTGTATAGAGCGATGAAACGCCCTGCGTCGTGGCCAGCACCATGCAACCGGCCGACCGAATCACGCCGAGCGAGTCGACATCGGATTCCGAAATGCACAGCTGATATTCGTCGACGGCGAATACGATCGGACGCTGCTGGTCGAGCTTCGGATTCGAGCGGCGATTTTCGACCGCCGTGAAGAAGCGGCGTTTCGCCATCGTGTATACGGCGGATGCGGCGCGCTGGTAGCGCGAACGCGGTACGTGCAAGACGATGATCGTGCCGTCGAAGACGGTGTCGAGCGCAATGAGCCCAAATTTATTCGAGGCGAACGTCTTTTGAATGCGATAGTCGCGCAGCGGTTCGAGCAATTGCGAGACCGCGAATTGAACGGCGCGGCGCGCTTCGGGCGTGTACTTATTCCAACGCAGCTCTTCGTAGTCGATCGACTCTTGAATCGTCCAAGCCTCTTCCGCTTCGTCGGGACCCATCTTCCGCATACGCTCCATCGCGAAGATGCGCGCGCGCGACTGGAAATCTTCGTCGAAGCAATACTGCGTGAGATGGCCGAACGTATAGTACTGTTCGCCCGCGCCGCTGAGCATGCGGAGTGCGTTTTTCATGCGTGCGATGGCGGCCTCGACCCACTGTTTCGCTTCGCCTTCGACCTTGCCGTAGGTATCGCGGAAATACATCGAATCGAGGTCGGGATTGCCGCTGAGCAGATCGATCCCGCGTTCGGAACCAGGCTGCACCACGATCGTCTCGCGTCCGGCGAGGCGCGCGATCTCGCACACTTCAGCCACCGCTTCGCCCTTCGCGCAAATGATCAGTCCGCCAGCCTGCAACGAGCCGAGCATCTCTTTGAGCAACGGATTGAACGCCCGCGTCGTCTTGCCGGAGCCCGACGATCCGAAGACGATCGTATGGCGGCAGAGGTCCTCAAATGCAAATTCGACGGCGTGCGGGCCGTGACCGAGCGCGACCGTAGGCATGTTCTGACTCATACCTCTGGCTTCGGCCCGGAAGTATTACGGCTTCAGCAACTCCCCGGCAAAGGTGAGACAGCCTACGTTCCGGCGGTTCACGCGCGGGAGCGGAGGACGGGCACTCGAAGACGCGGCGTGTGGTGCGATGGTAGTCGCCGTACTCGGCGCCGGCGCCCTCGGAACGCTCGTCGCGGCGGCGCTCGCTGCCGAATGCGAGGTGCGGCTGCTCGTGCGCGAGTCGCGCGTCGAACGCGCGATCGCGGGCCGCGGCGGCGTCAACGTCGCCGGAGAAGCCATCCGGGCGGTCCACGTTACGCGCGATCCGGAGGCGTCGCGCGACGCGGCGTTGCTGATCGTCGCGGTAAAAACGTACGCGACGGTCGACGCCCTCGTCCCGTTCCGCGCGGTGCTGCCGCATGACGCCGTGGTTCTATCGCTTCAAAATGGGATCGACGCCGCCGCCCACATCGCGCGTGCGCTCGGGGGCCACGCGCGGATCGCGCTCGGACCGACGACCGAAGCGGCGATCTGGCTGGAGCCTGGGCTCGTACGCCGGACCGCTATCGGAGCGACGCACGTCGGCTGGGCCGAAGGCCACGTTTCCGGCCAGGAGCCGGGTGCGGTCGCCGCTCTGCTTACCCGCTGCGGCTTGCGTGCAGCGGTCGCGCGCCCGATCGAACCCTATGCGTGGGCGAAACTGATCGTCAACGCGGCGATCAATCCCGTTACTGCGCTCGCGCGCGTCAGCAACGGCGCGATACTCGACGATGCCGCCTTGCGCGCTCGCGCGGCCGCGCTCGCGCGTGAAGCGTTCGCCGTCGCCGAAGCCGCGGGCATCGCCCTACCGTTCCCGGATCCCGTTGCGGAGGCCGAGCGCGTGATGTCGCTGACCGCCGCGAATCGTTCGTCCATGCTGCAAGATCTCGAACGCGGCGGGCCGACGGAAATCGAGGCGATCTCCGGCGCGATCGTGCGCCGCGCCGCGACGTATGGGCTCCACGTGCCGCAGACGAAGCGCGCCTACGACGACGTCCTGGCGCGTGCGGGAGCGTAGCGCTCCCGGCAGCGCAGGTTACGTCGTTTGGCGGGAAAGGACCGCGCGCGCGTGGCTTCCGCCATGCGGTCGCTGGTTGACGTGGAATTCATCGGTAAGGCGGTCGATGATGAAGAGCCCGCGCCCGGTTTCGCTGAGCGGACTATCCGGCAGGCGCGGAATGTGCTGGAAGCCGGGGCCGCCGTCGAGCACGTGCAGCACGGGCGACGAACCGCTGCAGTCGAGCGTCACGTCGACCCAGCGCGACGCATAGCGTACGACGTTGCCGATCAACTCGGAAAACACGAGCTCCGCGCGGTTGAGACTTTCGTTTGGAATGCCGCCGCGCCGCAACTCGCTCAAGAACTCTTTGCGCACTTCGCGCGTGACGTCGCTATCGCTCGAATCGAACGACCAGTGGGTGAGCCGCTCGCGCGCGAGATCGCGCTGTTCGTGTTGCACCGTCATCACGGCGACGTCGTCGCGCGCGCCCTCGCCGATCACGGCGTCGTGGATGGCGAGCGCTACGTTCGGCGCTGCGAGCACGTCGACGTTCGAAAGTGCGAGACGCAGGCTCGCTTCGCCGGCGATTGGATCGCGCGTCGCTTCGGTAAGGCCGTCGGTGTAGAGTACCAGCAGCGAACCGGTCTGCATTTCGGTCGCCTGCACGCTGCGCTCGAGCCGGAACGGCAGGCCGAGCGGAGCGCCCGTCGATGGGAGCTCGCGCAGCGAACCGTCGGGCTCGCGCACGATCGGCCGCGGATGACCGGCCGAGGCGTAGGAAGGAGCGAGGTGATCGGATCGAAGACGCCCACGAATGCGGTGACGAGACTATCGGGGTTTTCCGCCTGCAAACTGCGGTCCGCGGCGTCGAGGAGCATCGCGGGGTCGGCATGGATCTGCGCGACGCCGCGAATGACTTGCCGGACGCTCGCCATCGCCACGGCAGCATCGAGCCCCGAACCGCACACGTCGCCGATCGAAACCATGACGCGACCGTCTGCGAGCACGAGCGCGTCGTACCAGTCTCCGCCCACTTGCGCTTCGTCCATGCCGGGGCGATAGAACGAACTAAAGGTCAATCCCGGCACGCGCGGCAGCTGGCGCGGTAGCGCCGCACGTTGGAAGCGCTGGGCGACCTTGCGTTCGGCGCGATACGCGTTCGAGACCGTGCGCAATTTGAGCGAGAGACGCCGCGTTCGCGCGAGCGCCTCGACGCGCGCGCGCATCTCGAGCTTTTCCAAGGGCCGCAAGACGACATCGTCCACGGCGTGCCAGAGCTCGCGCGTCATCGCGGCGACGCTGCGCCGGTCGCTCAGCAGAACACGGGGAGCGAAACCGGATCGAGCGCCATCCGCTCGGCGAGGAGGCGCGCCGCATGACGCTTTAGTGACGAACCATCCAGAATGCACAGATCGACGTCGTGGCTGCGCTCGCTGCCGGGCGGTCCGTCGGGAAACTCGAACGTGACGTCGTAGTGCGGTACGAGTACTTGCGCGAGCAGGCTACGGTTCTCCGGGTTCGAGAGCAGAATTAAAACGCGTTCCAAGCGCTACGTCCGGCCGGCCGGTTCGCCCGTGCGCCGCTCGCCCGTGCGCCGTTCGCCGAGCAGGCCGCCCAAGTGCGACAGAGGGTCGCCGATTTCGAGTCCGTTCGCCGTGATCTCGAAGCTTCTCAGCGTCTTCTCGAAATCGCTCAATCGTTTCTTTAGGATACCGATCGCACGCCCGACTTCCACCGTGCCGTTCTCGTCGTGCTCGACGTAACGCATGACGACGACATTATCGGCAAGATAGCTCAAACCGATTTCGGTAATACGCGAATCGCTGAGCGTCGCCGTCTCGTTGACGAGCAGCACCGTCACACCGACGTTTTGAAGGTACCGGCAGAGCGCGTGCAAGCGCTCGTTAAGTTCTTCGCCTGAAACGGAAAGCTGGTACCCGCTGATGCTGTCGATCACGATAATGCGCGTGCCATTGTGCTCGACGTCGTCGCGTACGAGGTTGGCGAACTCGTCGGGCGAGAATTGCAGTGCTTCGATCGCGACGATCGATAGGGTGCCGCGTTCGCTCATCGCACGGGCCGGAATGGCGACGCTTTCGCAACGCGCGAGAATCGTCTCGGCCCGCTCGTCGAACGTATACAACGTCGAGCGCTCGCCGCGTTCGGCGGCCGCCTTCACGAACTGCGCGCCGACGGTCGTCTTGCCTACGCCGCTGGGCCCCGTGAGGATCGTGACCGTACCGCGTTCGATGCCGCCGCCGCTCATCGCGTCGAGCTCCGCGACGCCCCAGGAAAGAACGCCCGGCGCAAAGGGCTTCGCAAACGTCTCCGGCATGAGGCGCGGGAACACCTTAGCGCCTGCGGCATCGAGCCGCAGCGTATGCTTGCCGGCCCGAGAACCGGAGCCGCGACATTTTAGCACTTCGAGCGAGCGCGACCGGCCGCTCGGTGCGAGTTCGATGACCCCGTCGCACAGAAAACGCAAGTCGTCGTCGGGCGCTTCACCGCTGGCTTCCGACGTGATGACGGTCGTGCCGCCGCGCTCTTGCAGGAAGCGCAGCAGCGAAAGCGTCTGGCGCCGGAATTCCGAGGCGTCGCGCGCGAGATAACGCAGCGCCGTGATGGAATCGATGAAGATCCGCGCCGGCACTTCGCGTTCGATCGCCTCGCGCAATTTCGTCGTGATCGGTTCGAGTTCGACTTCGGCGGCGGAGAAGATATCGTAGCTCTGTATACGCGCGAAGATTTCGGAGCTCGGACTCATGTCGCAAACGCGAATCGCCTCGGTCGCGAACCCGCTGGTTTGGGCGTTGGCGCGCAAGTCGCGTTCGGTCTCGCTGAAGGTCAGGAACAGGCCCGCTTCGCCCGCTTCCGCGCCGGCGGTCAGAAAATGCCAGCCGAGGGTCGTTTTTCCGCCGCCCGGCGGGCCGCTCAAAAGATACGTCCGGCCCGCAATCAGGCCGCCGCCGAGAACTTCATCGAGTCCGGAAATGCCGGTCGACACCCGCGATTGCAGACTGGATTCCACGTCGGGTTGCTACCCCGGGGCTCGGGTGAGCAAACCTTTCGAGCACCGTAGCGAAACAGTAGTTGTTGCGTGGAAATATCGTGCGACGTGCGGGCGCTTAAGATGTGAGCGGCTCGGCGTTGCGAGGTGCGGGCGAACGCTAAGGCGTAGCGCGCGCTATGTCCGCCGTCCGCCGTCTGACTTCCGCCGCTATTCGGGCCCGCAAGGGCGCTCGATTTCCCGTGATTACCGCCTACGACACGCCGTTCGCGCGCTGCGCCGAAGCGGCGGGGGTCGATGTGATTCTCGTCGGCGATTCACTGGGCATGGTCGTCCTCGGCTACGATTCCACGACACCGGTCAGTCTCGACGATATGTGCCGCCACGGTGCCGCCGTCGCGCGTGGAACGACGCGCGCCCACGTCATCGTCGACATGCCGTTCGGTTCGTACGAAACCTCCGACGCAGACGCCATTCGCTCTGCCGTCGCACTCGTGCGCGCCGGTGCGAGCAGCGTGAAACTCGAAGGGGGCATCGCCGTCGCGCCGCGCATCGCCGCGCTCGTCGGTGCCGGTATTCCGGTCGTCGCGCACATCGGCGTGTTGCCGCAAACGGCGGCGATTGGGGCCGGGTATCGCCGCAAGAGCGATCGCGCGGGATTGCTCGCCGACGCGCGCGCGGTCGAAGCCGCCGGCGCGTATGCGGTGGTACTCGAGATGGTCGAATCCGCAATCGCCGCCGAGATCACGCGCGCGCTAGCGATCCCGACGATCGGCATCGGAGCCGGTGCGGAGTGCGACGCGCAAGTGCTCGTCTTACACGACGTGCTCGGCCTCTATGCCGACGCGCCGCCGTTCGCGAAACGCTACGCCGAACTGGCGAGCGTCGCGACGAACGCGTTGCGGGCCTACGCGAGCGACGTGCGCGCCGGTACGTTCCCAGCCGCGCCTTCCGCAACGGAGGGCGGCCCGTCCCCTGCCGGCGGCGACGCGCCCGTCTATACCACGGCGAGCGCTCCGAAGGCGTGAGCGTTGTCCGCCAGATCGTCGCGATCGGCGGCGGCGTGCTCGTGCCCGAAACGGAAAACTTCAAGCTCGAGCGCTACGTGTTAGACGCCTGCGGTAAAGCGAAGCCGCGCGTCGCATTCGTCCCGACCGCGAGCGGCGACGACGCGTCGTACGTCGCACGTTTCTACGAGTCGTACGCGCGCTTCGGCGTCGGGCTCGACGTATTGCGCTTCTTCCGGCGCGCGCCCGTCGATCTGCGCGCATATCTGTTCGCGTTCGACGTCGTGCACGTCGGCGGCGGCAATACGCGCAGCATGCTCGCGGTCTGGCGTCACTGGGGCTTCGAAGCGGTCCTGCGCGAAGCGTGGGAACGTGGCATCGTGCTTTGTGGTTCGAGTGCGGGATCGATCTGCTGGTTCGAGGCGGGGCTTACGGACTCGGTGGCGGGCGCGCTCACCGAGATGGAGGGCCTGGGCTTCGTAGGCGGCAGCAATTGCCCGCATTACGATGGCGAAACAGAACGGCGTCCCGCCTATCAGCGCGCGATCGCCGCGAGCAGCATGGCGCCCGGCATCGCCTGCGACGATGGTGCCGCCGTTCACGTCGTCGACGACGCCATCGCAAACGTCGTCTCCGCGCGCCCGAACGCGCGTGCGTATCGCGTCGAACGAGGCGAGCGCGGCGCGTGCGAGACGCCGCTCGACGCGCTCGCCTTGGCTTAGTCGAAGATGATCGTTTGGAACTCGCCGACGCGCTCGAAGCCGACGCGTTCGTAGAGCGCGATCGCGCGCGCGTTGAAATCGTTCACGTAAAGGCACAGCGTCGGAAACGCGTGCAGCATGTCGGCGCAGATGGCTGCGAACCCGCGCGTCGCATGGCCCGCGCCGCGCATCTGGGGAGGCGCCCACACGCCTTGAATCTGGGCGGTCGCCTGCGCCGCCGAGCCGACGTTGCACGTGAACGCTAAACGCCCGCCGACGCGATAGCGCCACCACCAGCCCGCTGCGACGATACGCGCGCAGCGGCTGCGAAACTCCGGCGTAACCCTGCTAGAATCGCCGCCGATCTCGCCCGCGATCATCTGCGCGGAGTGCGGCACGAGTTCGTCCACTTCTTCCGGCGCCGCGCGAGCCGCGGCGCCGCTTGGGTCGGGTTCGAAGGCGCGCAGCATCTCGCGCTCCAGCGCGTAGACGGGCTGCGCCGTGCGCGTTGCGCTCGGCGGCGGAAACCACGCGCGGGCGTGCGTCCAAAAACGCTCGACGTCGCCGCGCGGGCCGACGATCATGCGCGCGTCGCGCGCTTGCCGGCTGCGCTGCGCGAACGCATCGAGCGCTTCGTCTTCATCCGCGCACGGGACGATGTGAGCGCCGTAATAACACACGCCGGCAATCGTGCCGTACGCGTTTCGCCAGAGAGCGACGTGACCGCGCGCGGACTGCCCCGTTGCGATCAGCCACGCCACGTACACGTTATCGTATGGCCGTCGCGCGAGATAGGTGAGGGCGTCAGCCTGCGTCGCGGGCGTTATTGCCTGAAGGCAGCTCATGTGGGCGGTCTTACGAAAGCGCGCGAGTAAACTTCGGCTTGGACGTCGGAGCTTTACTGCCGCCGGCCGGTTCCACGGTCACCGCGACCGCCTTCAGATTCGCCGCGCCTTCGGGCAATTGGACGATCGCGACGCCGCGAGCATCGGGCGAGAACGTAACGCTGGGGGCGACGTTCTTCGCACCCCGTGCGAGCGTCCAGGCCTGATACACCTTGCCCCGGGGCAGCGCCGGCAGATCGCGCAGCGCTACGATCACGCGGCCGCCGCTTGCGATAACTTCACCGCCCGCGATTGCGAAATGCTTGCTGCCGGGCGCGACGATTTGCGCGAGGCGGGCGTCGAGTGTTCGAGCGCGGGACGCCGCCCGCTCCGTTAGCGCGGACTGCGTCTTTACTTGCCGGGACAGCTCCGCGACCTGCGCCGCACTGCGCCGGCTCGCGGAGCGCTGCGACGTGTCGTCGGCGAACAGAAACAGCGCCAGGATCGCAGCCGCGGCGAGACCGCCGTACGCGAGCCACGGGGCGCGCGAACGCGCGGGAACGGCCGGACGTGGCTCGCCTGCGGCATCGCTGCGAACCGCACGCATGACCCGCGCTTTGAGACGCTGGGCCGCAAGTTCGTCGAGTTCGCCGACCGCGAGTTCGGCGGCATAGCCGACCAAATCGGCCGCTGCGCGCAAGCGGGTGTATTCCGCGCGACAGGCGTCGCACGTAGCGACGTGCTCCACGAGCGCCAGCGCTTCGGCTTCCGGGAGCGCGCCCAGTGCGAGGACGGCGATAGAATCCAGCAGCGCGTCGTCGTGAATCATCGCACGGCTCCAGCCTCGAGCGCCGAGCGTAGCTTGCGCAGACCGGCCCGAATGCGGGTCTTCACGGTGCCGAGCGGCGTCGCGGTCTGGCGGGCGATTTCTTCGTGCGTAACGCCATCGAAAAAGCCGAGCTGGATCGGAAACCGTTGCTCCTCCGGCAGCGTTCCCAGCGCCACGCGAACGCGCTCGCCCTCGATGCGGGCGAAGACGACGTCGTCGAGCGTGCCGTCGACGGGCACGTCGAGCGGCATGTCGCCTTCGGCGCGGAGCGCGCGGCTACGGAGCGTATCCAAGGCGCGGTTACGCGTGACGCGCGCGATCCACGCACCGAAATTCCCCGCCGCGAAGGCGGCTGGTTGGCTCCAAATTTTCAGAAAGACGGCCTGCGTGAGGTCGTCGGCCGCCATGGGATCCTGCAACATCTTCAGCGCGATCCCGTGCACGAGCCGGTGGTACGCGTCGTAGATGGCTTCGAACGCGGCGACATCGCGGTCGCGCACCCGTTCCATAAGTCGACTCGCTTCATCCACACCGCGCAGGTTCGTCTCATCCCAGATACGCCCTCGAAGCGGGCCAGCAATTTGGGAACGCCGGCCGGGTGCGGGTGGATGCTAGAATGAGAAATGCCGACCCGACCGCGGCGCCAGCGTGACCGTACCTTCCTTCATCTGGCGATATTCGCGGGCGTGGGGGGCTTAGGCGCGATCGCAACCTCCGTCATCGCGACCGCCCTCACGTGGCGCAGCGGCCACCCAACCACGACGTTCTTCTTCTTTAGCCTCTGGGGCATCGCCGCGCTCGCGGGCGCGGCCGCCAACGTCATGGTGTATTTCCAGAGCGGCGATCCGCCGGATAAGCCGCCGCGCGGCGGCCAGAAGGTAACGCCGCTTCGGGTGCTCGAGACGCGGCCGGTTGCGCAGCCTACGGCCGAGCGCGAGCGCAAGGCGGCGTGATTGCAGCGGTCGCCGAGCGGCTGGCCCGAGCCGCGTCGGTCTGTGCGCTGACGGGTTCGGGGATTTCGGCGGAGAGCGGTTTGCCGACGTTTCGCGGCGCGAACGGTCTGTGGCGCACGCATCGCGTCGAGCAGTTGGCATCGCCCGCCGGCTTCGCGCGGGATCCGGAACTCGTCTGGTCGTGGTACGAGGAACGCCGCGCCGCGCACCAACTCGTCGAACCCAATGCCGGTCATCATGCTCTCGCTCGGCTGGAGCGCTTCTACGCCGATTTCACCATCGCAACGCAAAACGTCGATTCGCTCCACCTTCGCGCGGGCTCCGGCTCCGTGCTCGAGTTACACGGGAGCCTGCGCGAAGCGCGCTGCGACCGCTGCGGCAGCCGGCGTCCCTTCGCTGGACCGCTGCAGGCAGGCGAACTCGAGCATGCCTGCGGTCCCGCCACGCGGGGACGTTTTCGTCCCGATATCGTGTGGTTTGGGGAAGCGTTGCCCGGCTCGACGTGGACTGCAGCGGCCGCGGCCGCGGCGCGCGCCGACGTCGTGCTCGTGATCGGCACGTCGGGCATGGTCCATCCGGCGGCTTCGCTCGCGACGCACTCGCCGCGTGCCGATGCGTATATCGTGGAAATAAACATCGAGGCGACCGCGATCACTCCGTACGCCGACGCGCATTTGAGCGGGCCCTCGGCGAGCGTTCTGCCGGAACTGGTCGAAACCGTCGGCGCTCTGCGGCGGTCGTCGCACCCATGACCGACGATTTGAGCTTCATCCGTCAACGCATCCCGGACTATCGCGAATATGAAGAGGAACGTGCCCGCAGCGATAGCGATATGCGCGTGCGCGCCTACCTCGGGTCGCGCCTGACGGCCGCGCAGACGCGGCTGGGGGGTACCCTCGACGACGCGACGACGAAGGCGCTCGACGACGTGCTGATGCGATGCATGTTCTCAGATCAAGTGTTCGTGCGCAAATTCGAACACGCGCGGCTCGATGCGACGATGATCGCGGCTCTCGTAAAATCCGACCGCACGCTCATCGAGCTCGGCCAGCGCATCGACGGGCTCGCCGGAAGCGAACTCAAAGAGCTGGTCATCGAAATCGATAAGGAATTCGAGTATCGCCGCGCGCCCGAGCCGGTGCGCGCCTAAACCGTCGCCTGCGCCGCTGCTGCCGCGCGCGCCGTCGCGCGTTCGCTGCGCGTCACGTTGTACGTGATGATCCCCCCACACAGCGCGGCGATCGAGAGGTAGCCGAGCCCCGCGCCGAGACTCCCGAGCACGATCTTACCGATGCCGAAGAGCGCCCCGTACACGAGTCCGCAGCCGGCGAACCAATCCACGAGGTTGACGCCGAGCGGCTCGACGCCGGGCGCCGTCCGCGAAACGCTCGCGATGCGTTTCCAACCGAACGCACTCGGACGAACGCGTTCGTAGAAGCGCACGAGCGTCGCATCGGGTTCCGGATCCGTTACGAGCGTCACGCCGATCCACACGAGCGTCGTGATGGGAACGGTCACGAGCAAGACTTCGGCGGTCTTGTTCGCATCGCGAAAGACGTTGAAGGCCAGCAAGACGTTCGAAACGAGCGCCGATGCGACGAGCGCCGAAATCTCGCTCCACGCATTCACGCGCCACCAGTACCAGCGCAGGATCATCACGAGCCCTACTCCGGCGGTCAAGTTATACAGATAGATATACGAATCGCCGACGGATCGATTCGCGAGCGCCCCCCCGATCGCGAGCACCATGACGACGAGCGTCGCGACGCGCGATGCCCAGACGTAATGCGCTTCGCTCGCATCGGGCTTCAAGAAGCGGCGGTAGATATCGTTGGTCAGATACGACGCGCCTAAATTAAGGTGCGTGCCCATGGTCGACATGTAGGCCGAAAGGAAGCCCGCGATCATCAAGCCGCGCAGCCAAGCCGGCAGATGGTCGATCATCGCCCGAATGTAGTTGAGCTCCGGATCGATCTTTCCGTCGCTGCCTACCACGCCGCTCGGATAGAGCACGAGTGCGGCGAGCGCGACGAGGATCCACGGCCACGGCCGCAGCGCGTAGTGCGCGACGTTGAAGAAGAGCGTCGCCAGGAGCGAATCGTTCTCGCTCTTCGCGCTAAAAATCCGCTGTGCGATGTAGCCGCCGCCGCCGGGCTCGGCGCCGGGATACGACGACGCCCACCATTGCACGCCGATATACGTGAAGAAGGTCAGCAGCGGCAGCCACGCTTCGTTCGACGTCGGAAAGAACGCCAGTATCGAGCCGCTCGCGGCGACCTTGTGCGACGCATCGAGTGCCGCGAGTTTGCTTTCGAGCGGACCGATGCCGCCGACCGCAGCGACCGCGGCGACCGCGAGCACGATCGCCATCGACATCTTGACGACGAATTGCAGCAGATCGGTGACGAGGACGCCCCAAAGTCCGCCGATCGTCACGTAGATCGCCGTGAAGACCAGACACACCGCGAGCGCTTCGAGCTTCGGAACGTGCAAGGTGAGTTCGAGCACCTTCGCCATGGCGAGATTGACCCAGCCCATGATGATCGTGTTGACGACGACGCCTTGGAAGAGCGCCCGTACCAACCGTAAGGCGGCGGCCGGTTTACCGTGGTAGCGGAGTTCGATGAACTCGACGTCGGTTAAGACGCCCGAGCGTCGCCATAATTTGGCGAAGAAAAACACGGTGAGGATGCCCGACATGACGGAGCTCCACCACACCCAATTGCCCGCAATGCCGTGTTGCGTGACGAATCCGGTCACGGCGAGCGGCGTATCGACTGCGAAGGTCGTTGCCACCATCGAAACGCCGGCGAGCCACCACGGTACGCTGCGGCCGGACAAGAAAAAGTCGCCGAGGCTCTTGCCGCCGCGCCGAGCGTAATACAGTCCGATGCCGAGATTGATCGCGAAAAACGCGATGATGACGGCGTAATCTGCGGCCGATAGCGTCATGCCCGCGGGTTCGGCACGCCGTAAGCCATTCCGTTGCGGCCGGTTTGCACCGGCGTCGTACGGCCGGGCAGGAATTAAGACAGGGTTGTGCGGTATATCACAGTTATCCAAGCGCGCGATGCATGGGATCGTTCGCGAGGCGCCGGCAGGTCGATGCAAGTGAGTGAGTGAGTGAGAGCGCCTCCGTCGGATGACGGGGGCGCTTTCGTATTCGTTCGAAGGATCGCGCTCGTGAAGATCTTCGCCCGCCCTCGATTTCGCGCGGCCCGGGCCGGACTCGGGCTCGTCGTTTGCGGCGGCGCGCTCCTGGTATGCACGGCGGGCGCGGGCGCTCTGGGGGGCCGCGTCGCGTGGGCCAGCGCGGTCATGCTGCCGGACGACGGCTTGCACCTGCTGCCGCGACCGCAACGCGTCGCGCTCGTGACCTCGTGCGCGGGGCCCGCGCCCGGCGCGGTTCTCGCGGCACTCGCACGTACGCCGAGCGCCGATCCCGGCGGAGTGGAACTCGTCGCCGAACGCTGGCGAGCTCTGGGCATCGTGCCGTCGGCCTCCGGCGCGGTCGCGGTGCGTCTCGCTCGCGATCGTGCGAGCGATGCGTCCGAGCGCGAGCGCTATGCGCTCGACATCGGCTCGTCGCACGTCCGAATCCGCGCGTTTGCGGACGAAGGCGCCTTCGCTGCGCTCGCGACGCTCGCGCAATTGCCGCAGCGCACGCGCGGACGCTGGCAGCTTCCCTGCGTGCGAATCGCCGACGCGCCGGCCTTGCGGTGGCGCATCCTTTCCGACGACGTCTCGCGCGGGCCGTTACCGTCGATGCGGTATTTCCGCGAGCGCATTCGCACGATCGCGAGCTTCAAAATGAACGGTTACTCGCCGTATATGGAGCACGTCTTCGTCGATCCGAAGCATCCGCTGGCGGCGCCGCTCGACGGCATCACGCCGGCGGAGCTGGGCGACCTCGCGCGCTACGCGCGGCGCTTTCACGTGGCCTTCGTGCCCGAACAGCAAACCTTCGCGCACATGCACGAAACGCTCAAAGTCGAACGCTACGCGCCGCTTGCGGAATTACCGCACGGGTATCTGCTGTCGCCGGCCGCGCCCGCGAGCGAGGCCTACGCGCGGGATCTCATCGCGGACGAACTGGCCGCCGTGGGGCATCCGCCGTTCTTCCACATCGGCTCGGACGAGCCGTCCGATCTCGGCCGCGGCCGTTCGAAGGGGCTCGTCGCTGCGAACGGCGAGGGGCCCGTGTATACCAAACACGTCGTGGATATGGCGAACTTCGTCATCGCGCAGGGCGGCGGGCGGCCGATGATCTGGGACGACGCGCTGGCGCGCCATCCCGAATTGTTCGGGACCGTACCGAAATCGCTCGTCTTCATCAACTGGCATTACGGCAGCGATCCGACCTATAAGCCGTACATCGACCGGATCGCGGCGGGCGGCTTCGACCAGATGGTGGCGCCGGGGGCGCTCAATTGGAACGAACTCTATCCCGATCTCGATGCGGCGCTGGGCAACATCGATCGCTTCGTAACCGAAGGAAAAGCCGCGCACGTTCTGGGGCTGTTCCAAACCGTCTGGCACGACGATGGCGAAACGCTGTTCGAAGCGACATGGTACCCGGTCGTCTACGCCGCGGCGAGCGCCTGGGAGGCGGGCCCGGTCGATCGCGCGCGCTATGCGAGCGATTTCCCGCACGCATTTTTCGGCAGCGACGATGCGCGCTACGCAGACGATATCGCGGCCCTCGGCCGCGCGCGCACGGCGCTGCGCGGTCATAACCCCCGCGAGTACGGCGATTACTTATTTTGGGACGACGTGCTCGCGCCCGATCTCGGCCCGAGCGGACCGCGCGAGCCGTTGACCGACGCCGTTCTCATCGACGTTCGGCTCGCCGCGGAAACGGCGCTCGCGCACCTCCGGCTCGCGCCTCCCCCGCCGCTGCATCGTAACGCCGCGGCCGTCCTCGCACTCGCCGCCCGCCGCTACGATACGCTCGGCCGCGAATATCAGATCGGACGGGAAGCGCGCTTCTACTACGACGACGCGCGCGCCAACGCCGACGGCAAACACGACGGTTTCGTCTATCGCGGGCTGTTCGTCGCGAAATATCTGTTTTGGGAACAGCGCGATGCGATGCTCGCCCTCGAGCCGCTCGTGCGCGCCGCGTGGGAGTACGAAAATCGCGCGAGCCACGAAGCGAGCGTCCTCGAACGCTACCACCTGGCGGCACAACGTGCGATCGAGCGTGCCGACCGGATCGGTACGACGGTCTATCGCGATTACGTGGCCAAGAAAACGCTGCCGACGTTCGACGACGCGCTCCGCCTCGACCGCTGAGCGAGGACTCGTGCGAGGCGCAACGAGAACGGCACGCGAGTGCAACTAGCGGGCCTCGCGATGGTCGCGATCTTCGTTCTCGCCGCCGCGCTGATGTACGTTCGCGCGCTGCCGGCGTTGCTGGCCGTGCCGCTCATGGCGCTCGGCATCGCGCTCGTCGGCGGGGGTGGCGTCGCGGGTTTGGGGGCCACGTTCGTGGACGGCACGAGCAAACTCGCAGCCGTCATCGTGACGGTGATCTTCGGCGCGCTGCTCTCTCGCGTGACGCTCGCGACCGGTATCGCGGAGACGATCGTCACGTATGCGGCGGAATTCGGCGGGGACCGGCCGGCGCCGCTCGCGCTCGCGCTCGCGGCCGCGGTCGCGCTGCTCTTCACGTCGCTGACCGGGCTCGGCGCGATCATCATGGTCGGCTCGATCGTCTTGCCGATCATGATGACGATCGGCGTACCGCGCAAGACGGCGGCGACGCTGTTCATGCTGGCCTTCGCGCTCGGCTTCGTCTTCAACATCGCGCAGTGGACGTTTTATACGAAAACCTTCGGCGTCGAGCGCGCCGCGATGCAACCGTTCGCCATCACCCTTGCGGCGATCGATCTGATCGCACTCGTCGTCTTCGCGATCGTACGCTTTCGGACGACGCGCGGCTATGCGACGTGGGCGCTGGCGGCAGACGAACCGCTGGCCCGCAAACGCGCGCCGTTCTACGCGCTCGTCACACCGCTCGTACCGATCGTTCTGTTCTTCAGCTTCGGCACGAACGCGATCGTCGCGTTCGCGCTCGCCGCGCTGTACGGCGTGTTGACGACGGCGCCGCGCCGCGCCGTCCCCACGCTCGTCGCCGCCGCGATCCGGGGCGTCGAAGACGTCGCCCCCGCAATCGTGCTTTTCATGGGCATCGGCATGCTGCTCGTCGCGACGTCGCTGCCGAGCGTGCGCGCCGCGCTCGAACCGCTCGTCTCCGCCGTCGCGCCGCGCTCGTGGTTCGGGTACGTGGTGCTCTTCGGGCTCTTCTCGCCGCTCGCGCTGTATCGCGGCCCGCTCAACCCCTTCGGCGTCGGCATCGCGGTCTACACGGTGCTGGCGGGGCTCGGAATTTTGCCGGCCGTAACCCTCGTCGCCGCCGTCATGGCGGTCGTGCAAGTGCAGAACGTTTGCGATCCGACGAATACGCAAAACGTGTGGGTGGCAAATTTTACGGGCGTGCGCGTCGACGAGATCACCAAACTCACGTTGCCGTATCAAGTCGCGGTCGCGACGCTCGCGGTCATCGCCGTCGCGCTCTTCGGCGGCTCGCTCTTGGGCGTGCAGCCGTTCGCTCTCGGAACGCCCGCGCACGCAGCGGAGCTCGCGGATGCTTCAACGCCGTACGCGGCGGGGCTCGTGGCGCCGCCGCAAGCCGCACGGACGATCGCCGTGCAGCCCGGCGATGGCGGCGACCCGCAGGCGTCGGCTATGGCGAGCGACGAGGTGCTGCGCGCGATCGATCGCGGCTGGAGCGGTTACCGGGCGCTCGCGTATGCCGGTGATGCGAGTACGAGCGATTGCAGCGTGAAGCCGTTCGTCGCCGTCGCGCGCGTCGTTGCGACCGATGCCGACGTCGGGCTCGAACTCACGGACTGCGCGGGTTGGCCCGTCGGGCAATGGTACGTGCCGCGTGCGAAGGACGTCCGCACGGCGGCGCTCGCCGCGCTCTTTCGGTTGCGCACGTGGACGCTCGAAGCGCCCGCGCTCGCGTCGTCGCTGTTCGCGCGCGGGCTCGCGTACGATGCCGCGCGCGCGAAACCGACGTACTTTTATACGCTCTTTAAAACGCGCGACGGATTGATGCGCGCCTACGTGCGACCCGGTGGCCCCGCCTACGTTGCTGGCCTGCGCACGAACGACGTCGTCGTCAAGCTCGACGGAAAGTTTTGGTGGGAGTACGGCACGTTCCAAACGCAGTCGCGGGCCTACGACGGCTTGCCGCACACGTTCGGCATCGCCCGCGGCAACGTAGCCGACGTAACGACGGTCACGGCAAACGTTTGCCTCGGTGCGCCGTTCGCTCCCGAAGCGTCGTCCCGGCCGGCGACACCGGCGCCCGTCGTGCCGGCTGTGCCATCGCCGTAGACAGTCCGGGCGCGTTCGTGGAAGCGCCGCCGGCGCTGCGCGTCGGCATCGATGTCGGCGGTACGTTTACCGACGTCGTGGTCGTCGACGCGGCCACGCGCGAGATCGTCGTGCGCGCGAAAGTTCCGACGACGCACGACGCGCCCGAAGGCGTGGCTGCGGGCATCGTCGCCGCGCTCGCGCGAGCGCTCGCGGCGCCCGGCGTCGACGCCGCGCGCGTGAAATTCATCGCGCACTCGACGACGCAGGCGACGAACGCGCTGCTGGAAGGCGACGTCGCGCGCGTCGGCATCGTCGCGCTGCACGGACGGTTTGCGTGGTTCGCGCGCGCGCAGTTACGCGTGCCGCCGATGCGCCTTGCGGAGAATGCGAGCTTCGCGCCGGCGATCGCGTACGCGGACGCACGCGACGAACGCGCGATCGCGCGCGCGCTCGACACGCTCGTCGGCGGCGGAGCGCAGGCCATCGTCGCAAGCGAGGCGTTCGGCGTCGACCGGCCGCAAGCCGAGCGTCGTACGGTCGCGCTCGCGCGCGAACGCGGCGTTGCGGCAACGTCGGGTCACGAAGTCGCCGCAACGTACGGTTTGCGCGCGCGTACGCGGACGGCCGCGCTCAATGCCGCGATTTTGCCGCGCATGGTCCGCACGTCGCAAATGACGGCGGGTGCGGTCGCGCGCGCGGGCATCGCGGTGCCGCTGATGATCATGCGCAGCGACGGCGGCGTGATGGACGTCGCCGAAGTCGCGCGGCGGCCGATCCTCACGATGCTCTCGGGTCCCGCCGCCGGCATCGCGGGCGCCGTGCTGCACGAGAACGTCTCCGACGGCATCTTCATCGAAGTCGGCGGCACGAGCGCCGATTGTTCGGTCATCCGGCGCGGTCAGCCGCAGATGCGCCCCGCCCGCGTCGGCGGTCATCGCACGATGTTGCGCACCCTCGACGTGCGCACGCTCGCGATCGCGGGCGGCAGCGTCGTGCGCGTCGCCGCGGGGGAGCGCGGTCTCGCAGCCCTGCGCGGCGTCGGGCCGCGTTCGGCGCATATCGCGGGCTTCGCGTATGCGTGCTTCGTGAAAGCGGAGGCGCTCGCCGGCGCGCGCGTCGCGCACGTCCGTCCCCAGCCCTCCGAACCCGACGATTGCGTCGTGCTCGAATTGACTGACGGCCGGCGCGTCGCCCTAACGCCGACGTGCGCCGCGAATCTGCTCGGCTACGTTCGCAGCGAGGATTTCGCCCACGGCGATGCCGCGAGCGCGCGCCTCGCGTTCGATCTCGTCGGCGCGACGCTCGGCGTCGCGGGGGAAGCGCTCGCACGGGCCGTCCTGGAACGTGCGACGGCGATCCTCAAGGAGACGATCGACGAACTCGTGGCGGATTACGATCTCGTCGCAACCGACGTCGAACTCGTCGGCGGTGGCGGCGGCGCGGCCGCACTCGTGCCGTTCGCCGCGGAGCGCCTGGGCTT